>Ga0213876_10000342_pt1 | contig 40552 bp, 48 predicted proteins | sample BarmaccomBMRX_R9_FD_160113 | JGI IMG/M metagenome (GOLD analysis project Ga0213876, IMG submission 160113) | Root-associated microbial communities from Barbacenia macrantha in rupestrian grasslands, the National Park of Serra do Cipo, Brazil - RX_R9 | ecosystem: Host-associated > Plants > Roots...
CACATCCTGATGACCGGTCCGGCGACACTCGCCTTCAAGGGCGAGGTCGACCTCAAGGACTATGCGGCATGATCGCCCCTCCCTCGATTGAGGTTGTGACCTTCGGCTGCCGGCTGAACGCCTATGAGTCAGAGGCGGTGAAGGCGCGCGCGACCGAGGCGGGCCTCTCCGACGCCGTCATCTTCAACACCTGCGCGGTGACGGCCGAGGCCGTGCGGCAGTCGCGGCAGGCGATCCGCCGCGCGCGGCGCGAGCGGCCCGGCGCGCGCATCATCGTCACCGGCTGCGCGGCGCAGACCGAGCCGGATACCTATGCGGCGATGGGCGAAGTCGACGCGGTGCTGGGCAATGCCGAGAAGCTGGAAGCCGCGAGCTTTCTCGCCGGCGCCGAACGCGTGCGCGTCAACGACATCATGTCGGTCAAGGAGACCGCCTCGCAGATGGTCGACAGCTTCGACGGCCGCACACGTGCCTTCCTGCAGGTGCAGAACGGCTGCGACCACCGCTGCACCTTCTGCATCATCCCCTATGGCCGCGGGAATTCGCGCAGCGTCGGCATAGGCGGCGTGATCGACGAGGCGCGCCGCCTGACCGAGAAAGGTTTCGCCGAAATCGTGCTGACGGGCGTCGATCTCACCTCCTACGGCCACGACCTTCCCGGCCAACCGACGCTCGGGCAGCTCGTCAGGAAGGTCTTGAAGCTGGTGCCGGAGGTGAAGCGCCTTCGCATCTCGTCGATCGACTCCATCGAGGCGGACGACGCGCTGATGCGCGCCATCGCCGAGGAAGAGCGGCTGATGCCGCATTTCCATCTCTCGGCGCAGTCGGGCGACGACATGATCCTGAAGCGCATGAAGCGCCGCCACGCGCGCGCCGACACGATCCGCTTCTGCGACGAGGTGCGCCGGCTGCGCCCCGAGGTCGCCTTCGGTGCCGACCTGATCGCGGGCTTTCCGACCGAGAGCGAAGAGATGTTCGCCAATTCGCTGAAGCTGATCGACGACGCGGGCCTCAGCTATCTCCACGTCTTCCCGTTCAGCGCGCGCAAGGGTACGCCTGCCGCACGGATGCCGCAGCTCGACCGCCGCCTCGTCAAGGATCGCGCCGCGCGGCTGCGCGTTAAGGGCGCGGACGCTTTGGCGGCGCGGCTGGCGTCGCTGGTCGGCACCACACAGGACCTTTTGATGGAAAACGACACAATGGGTCGCACGCCCTGCTTCGCACCGGCGAGGACTGCCGCACCCGGCGGCAGCGTGCGCATCGCCTCCGCCACGCGGGAGCATCTGGTCGCATGAGGCAGTTCGGCGAAGCGCCCCCGCCGCTGACCCTGTTCGAGCGGCTGAAGGAAGGCCTGTCGCGCTCGACGCGGGGCTTGAGCGACAGCATCACGGGCATCTTCACCGACCGCAAGCTCGACGCGACCACCATCGCCGAGCTCGAAGAGGCGCTGATCCGCGCCGACCTGGGCGCGGCGCAAGCCGACACGATCACCCAGGCCATCGCCAAGGACCGCTACGACGCCTCGATCTCGGACTACGACCTGAAGCGCATGCTGGCCGCCGAGATCGGCAAGATCCTCAAACCGGCGGAGAAGCCGCTCGCGGTGGACAAGAGCAAGTCGCCGTTCGTCGTGCTGGTGGCCGGCGTGAACGGCACGGGCAAGACCACGACCATCGGCAAGCTGGGCAAGCACCTCGCGCGGCAGAAGCTGGACGTCATGTTCGCCGCCGGCGACACCTTCCGCGCCGCGGCCATCGAGCAGCTGCAGATCTGGGGGCAGCGCATCGGCGCGCAGGTCGTGGCGGGCGCGGCCGGCGCCGACGCCGCGGGCCTCGCCTATGACGCGCTGGCCAAGGCGCGCGCCGAGAAGGCCGACGTGCTCTTGATCGACACCGCCGGGCGGCTGCAGAACAAAGCCGGGCTGATGGCAGAGCTCGAGAAGATCGTGCGCGTCATCCGAAAGCTCGACGCGAGCGCGCCGCATGCGGTGCTGCTGGTGCTCGACGCGACGACGGGGCAGAACGCCATCCAGCAGGTCGAGGTCTTCAAGAACACCGTGCCGCTGACCGGGCTGATCATGACCAAGCTCGACGGCACGGCGAAGGGCGGCATCCTGGTCGCGCTCGCGGCCAGGTTCGGCCTGCCCATCCACTTCATCGGCGTCGGCGAAGGCGAGGACGACCTGCAGAGCTTCTCGGCCGAGGGCTTCGCCAAGGCATTGACGGGGGCGTCATGAACATCGCCCAAGGACGGACGCGCGCGCCATGACCGCAATGAACCAGCAGCTCCGCCGCCTCGCCCTCGACCTTGGGCCGCTCTTCGCCTTCTTCATCGGCAACATGCTGGGCGGCATCTATGTCGCGACCGGCATCTTCATGGCGGCGGCGCTGATCTCGCTGGGGCTGGGCTACTGGATCGAGCGCAAGCTCTCGCCCGTGCCGATCATGACCGCGGTGCTGGTGGTGATCTTCGGCGGGCTGACGATCTATCTGCGCAACGATCTGTTCATCAAGATCAAGCAGACCGCCCTGTTCTCGCTCTTCGGGCTGACCCTTTTGGGCGGGCTCGCCTTCAACCGCCTGTTCCTGAAATACGTCCTGTCGCTCGGCTTCGAGATGCCCGACAGCGCCTGGCGCACCTTGACGTTCCGCTACGGAATTTTCTTTCTCTGCCTGGCGGTCTTGAACGAGATCGTGTGGCGCAACTTCTCGACCGATGTCTGGGTGCTCTACAAAGTGTGGGCGGTGCTGCCGCTGACCTTGCTCTTCTCGCTCACCCAGGCGCCGTTCCTGATGCGCCACCAAATCGAGGAAGCGCCTGAGACGCCTCGGGATTCGAACCAGGCGTGAACACCTCCCGGTCCTTCGTCCGCGCGTAATGGTCGAGCGCCCGGCGCACGCTGGGGAATGCAAGCTCCGTCCACGGAATTTCTTCCCACGCGAAGAGCTTCACCTCCAGACTTTCCGTGCCCGGAGCGAAGCGGGGCTCGGGCAACCGCGCGCGATAGAAGAGTTGAACCTGCGACAGCCTCGCGATCGAGTAGACCGCGAGCAGCGCGTCGAGCACGATGTCGCACGAGGCCTCTTCCCTGGCTTCGCGCTTGGCGCCGTCCTCGGGCGTCTCGTTTTCTTCCAGGAATCCCGCTGGCAAGGTCCAAAAGCCTTTCCGCGGCTCTATGGCGCGGCGGCATAGAAGTACCTTGTCCTGATGCGTCACGACCGAACCGACGACGACCTTCGGGTTGCTGTAATAGATATGGCCGCAATCGCCGCAGACGTATCTTTCCATTGTGTCTCCCTCGGGCACGCGGCGCACGAAGCGAGGACCGGGCGGAGGCAGAGGCGATTGTTTTTCGGACATGCGCAGGAATTGTGCCGGACCCGCGCATGAAACAAAAGTTCGAAATGCATTCCGCATTGCATCGCGAGGCGTTCTCGCGATAGAGAAGAGTTGTTCCGGGGCGCGCAGACGTCTATTCTCTTACCCGCGAGCAGCACGAATACAGGAACACCCGGCGTCTCGCGGGTCATGTGGAAGAGAGAACCGGTGCGTCGAACGCCGGTCGGTCGTTGGACGAAACCGGGGGTGTCTCATGAAGGCTCAGCGCAGACCGAACGGTGGGTTCGATCTCGCACAGGCGCCGTCGCATCTCATCCGGCGCTGCCAGCAATATTACGGAGATCTCTATGCGCAGGAGCCTGGCGCGCGCGATCTCACCACGCAGCAGTTCACGGTTCTCGCGGCGCTCGAGCACAATGAAGGCGTGAGCCAGACCGCGCTCGTCGAGATGACGGGCATCGATCGCTCGACCCTGGCCGAGATGGCGCGCCGCATGGTCGAGAAGGGATTGCTCTCGCGCGAGCGCACCGAAGAAGACCAGCGCGCCAACGCGGTCGCGATCAGCGCAAACGGCCGCAAGGCGCTGCGCTCGGCGCGTCTCGCCGCCGAGCGTGCGGAGCGCGCGCTGCTCGATGCGCTGCCGGCGTCGGAGCGCGCGAAGTTCATCAAGGCGCTGGCGACGATCGCATCCGCAGCGGACACGCATGCGATGAACGGCGGCGCCAAGTCGCGCGCCAAGAGCGGGCGCCGCCGCAGGGGTTAGACCTCGCACCGACCGCAGGACCGCGGCCTCAGGGTCCGGGCCTCACACCCGAATATCGAGATTGGCGCCGGGGCGCTGGATGATGCCCGGCTGGCCCGGCTGCGCGGCCTGAAGCGGTTTCTGCGCCGGCGCCGCCTGCTTGAAATCGAGCGGCGCGAACTGCTTGGCGGGTTGCGGCGCCGCGGAACGCGCAGCCTGCTGCTGCTGGGCGGCGACGAGAAGGCTGGCGGAATTGATCTGCATGGGGCCACGCTCGCAGAACATGGTTGCCAAAGTCTAAAGCGCGCGCGCCGCCTCTACCGCCGGCAGGAGCTGGCGGTCGCGCACCTCCGGCGTGATCTCGCCCACGATGCGCGCGCGCACGATGCCGCGGCCGTCGACCACGAAGGTCTCCGGCACTCCGTATACGCCCCATTCGATGCTGGCGCGGCCGTCGGCGTCGAGCGCCACGCGCTGGAAGGGATTGCCGTTCTCGGCGAAGAAGCCGCGGATCTTCTGCGGGCTGTCCTTCTGCACCAGGCCGTAAAGCGCGAAGTCGCCCCGTCCCGCCAGCGTCGCCAGCACCGGCGCCTCGCTATGGCAGGGCACGCACCACGACGCGAAGACGTTGACCACGGTGACGTGTCCGCTCGCCAGCTCCCGCGGACCGAAGCCCTGGAAGCCCCGATCGAGCGCCGCGAGCTCGAGCTTCGGCGCCGGCTTGCCGATGAGCGCCGAGGGCAGCGGCGCTTCGGGGGATTTCGCTTCCTGCCGCAGTGCAAAGAAGAAGACGCCCGCGATGGCGACGAAACCGAGGCCCGGCACGAGGTAAAGCCACTTCACTTGAGCTTCTCCAGCGCCTTGGCCGCGCGCATGCGGCCGAGCACGGTCAGCACGATGGCCGCCGCGAGCCCGGCGAACGACACGCCATAGGCCGTCCAAACATAGAAGCCGTAATCGCCGCCGTTCATGGCCCCTCCGCCAGAAGTGCGTTGCGCGCGCGCCGCCGCAGGATCTCGGTTTCGATGCGCAGGAGCCAGAGCGTGAAGAACAGGAACGTATAGGCCAGCGCCATCGTGAACAGCGGCCAGAGATAGACGCTGGAGATCAGCGGCCCGCCCTTGCGCAGGATGCTCTCGCCCTGGTGCAGCGTGGTCCACCAATCGACCGAGAACTCGATGATCGGCAGGTTGACCGCGCCGACCAGCGCCAGGATCGCGCAGACGCGCGCGGCACGGGCCTCGTCCTCGATCGCGTTCCACAGCGCGATGTAGCCGAGATAGAGGAACTCGAGCAGCAGGAACGAGGTCAGCCGCCCATCCCACACCCACCACGCGCCCCACATCGGCCGTCCCCAGAGCGAGCCGGTGACGAGGCCGAGCGCGGTGAAGAGAGCGCCAAGCGGCGCCGCCGCGCGCGCGGCGGTGTCGGCCAATGGATGGCGCCACACCAGCCCGACCAGCGAGGCAGCCGCCATCAAGCCGTAGCCCATCATCGCCGTCCACGCCGCGGGCACGTGGATGAACATCACGCGCACCGTCTCGCCCTGCTGGTAGTCGGGCGGCACGCGGAAGCCGAGATAAAGCCCGATGGCGAAGAGCGCGGCCGACGCCGCGCCGAGCCAGGGCACGAGCGCGCTGCTCAACTGCAGGAACCGGGTCGGGTTGGCGTAGCGAAGCATGGTCAGCTGCCCAGATTGAGCCTGACGGCGGCGGCGGTGGCAAAGGGCGAAAGCACGCAGGCCACCAGCGAAAAGGCGGCGAGCAGCGGCAAGGCGCCCGCGACCTCTTGCGCAGCACCTGCGCCGAAAATCACCGCGGGGGCCAGCAGCGGCAGCACGATCAGGGGCAGGATCAGCCCGCCGCGGCGGATGGAGAGCGTCAGCCCCGCGCCGATCGCGCCGATCGCGCTGACCGCGGGCGTGCCGATCAAGAGCGAGACGAACAGGGCGCCCGAGGTCTCGAGCCCGAACATCACCGCGAGAAGCGGCGAAAGCAGCGTCAGCGGCAGGCCGGTGGTCAGCCAATGCGCCGCAATCTTGGCGAAGGCCGTCGCTTCCAACGACGGCGGCGCAAGCGCGACGACGTCCAGGCTGCCGTCCTCGAAATCCGCCTGGAACAAGCGGTCGAGCGCGAGCAGCGCCGCGAGCACGGCCGCGACCCAGAGCACGCCGGGCGCGATCTTGGCCAACAGCCGCAGATCCGCGCCGACGCCCAGCGGCACCAGGGTCGCGACCGCGGCGAAGAAGGCGAGCGCCAGCATCGCGCTGCCGCCCGCGCGCGCCGCCAGCCGGACGTCGCGGAAAAGGATCGCGCTCACGACAGCACCAGCCGCGCGCAGTCGAGGCCGAGCGGCTCGTGCGTCGCGATCACCGCCACGCCGCCGCCCGCGCAATGCGCCGCGATGAGCCCGGAGGCGAGCGTCTTGCCCGCGGTGTCGAGCGAGGCTAGCGGCTCGTCCATCAGCCAGAGCGGCCGGCCCGTGAGCTTCAGCCGCGCCAGCGCCACGCGCTTCTTCTGTCCGGCGGAGAGATATTGGCCCGGCAGATCGGCGAGACGCGCGAGGCCCACCGCGTCCAACGCCGCGCGCACGTCGCCTGGGATGTCATCCGCAACGCCATGCAGCCGCGCGAAGAAGAACAGCGTCTCGGCGACCGTCATCTGCGGCTTGACCGCGTCGTGATGGCCAAGCCAGCCGACGCGCCTGCCGCGCTCTTCCGGCTCGCTCACCGCGCCGAAACGGATCGTACCCGCTGCGGGCGCGAGGAACCCCGCGAGCATGCGCAACAGCGACGTCTTGCCGGTGCCGTTGGCGCCTTCGAGCGCAAGCGCGGCACCGGCCCCGACCGTGAAGCTCAACTTGCGGAAGAGAACGCGTCCGCCGCGCAGCCCCGTGACGTCCTCGACAGCCAGCATCAATACATATGCTGGCCGCCGTTGATCGACATGGTCGAGCCGGTGACGAAGCCTGCATCGTCGGCGACCAGGAACAGCACGCCGCGCGCGATCTCTTCCGCCTTGCCCAGCCGGCCGACGGGGATGCGCGCCTTGATCTTCTCCAGCACGTCGGCGGGCACGGCCGCGACCATGTCGGTGTCGATATAGCCCGGCGCGATGGCGTTGACGGTGACGCCCTTGGGCGCGCCTTCCTGGGCGAGCGCCTTGGTGAAGCCGTGGATGCCGGACTTGGCCGCGGCATAGTTCACCTGGCCGTACTGGCCCGCCTGGCCGTTGATCGAGCCGATGTTGACCACGCGCCCGAAGCCTCTGGACAGCATGCCCTCCCACGCCGCCTTGCACATGTTGAAGCAGCCGCCCAGGTTGGTATCGAGCACCTCGTCCCAGCCGTTGCGCGCCATCTTGCGCATCGTGCCGTCGCGGGTGATGCCGGCATTGTTGACGATGACATCGACGGGACCGAGGTCGGCCTCGACCTTCTTCACGCCCGCCTGGCATTCCTCGAAGCTCGCCACGTCCCACTTATAGACCGCGATGCCCGTCTTCTCGCAGAACGCTCTTGCGCGCTCGTCGTTGCCGGCATAGTTCGCGGCGACCTTGTAGCCCGCATCCCTCAAGCCGATCGAAATCGCCTCGCCGATGCCGCGCGTGCCGCCGGTGACGATCGCTACCCGTGCCATGTTCGCTCCCTTGGATGAGCCGGCCTTTGGCCGGTCTGGTTATTCACGTCTTATAGCACACTGCGTCGAGCCGGTGAGGCGAGGCCTGGGGATAGCCGACGATCGACCGGTCGATCAGCAGATAAACACGGCCCTTGGCGTCGATGCGCATCGCCGCGGCGACACCTTTCGCCGGCCCGGCGGCGAAGCGCAGATACGCCTTCTCACGCACGACCTTGCCGTTGCCCTGCACATGGCTGTAGCCGCCCTTGCCGTCGAGCGTCAGGGTGCCGAGGACGCTGGGGACGTAGTCGTCCGCGGCGGCGCGCTCGAACGTGTCGGTCATGAGCCTTTGGCAGGCGAAGGAGCCGGACGGCATCGCGGCGGGCATGGCGGCTGAAACGGCGGCGGCCGCGAGCAGCGCCGCGATCACCGGCGCTGCCCGCGATCGTTCAGCGCGACGATGAGCGCGGTCGCGAGGCCGAGCGCCAGGCCGACGCCCAGCGCCACCGCGGCCGAGAGGCCGAGATTGGCATTGATGCGGCGCCGCGCGGCATGCGCCAGAAGCCGCGTCTCGTCGATGGCGTTGTCGCGCGCATCGAGCACGGCGCGCTCGAGCTTGTGGGCGGCGCGGTTCACTTCGGTCCGCAGGCGCTGCACGGCGCCGAGCTGCGCGTCGTAGTCGTCGTCGGGGCCTTCGATATAGACGTCGGTCATCGGTCTCACCGCATTGTCGTCTGCTTATACGTTCCGGGGCGCGAACCCGTCCAGCGCCGCGCGGCGCATCCCCGATGCTCAACGCATATCCCAATACATCGGCAGCGGCTTCCGGCAATACTACCTTAAGCCGAAACCGGTATCTTTCACGCGAAACCCGCATGCGAGCCCGCCATGACGCAGTCGACAACGATCCTAGGATCAAACCAGTTCGTCACCGGCGTGCGCGGCGCGGCCGGCCCCGGCGTCGTGCTGACCGGAACCTCGGTGGTCGACGGCGTACAGAATGCGCTGCTCTATCAAGGCCCGATCGCGCCCACCGATCCGGACGGCGTGCACATCCTCACCCCGGTGTTCGACGGCCAGACGATCGAGGGCGCGACGTTCTACGGACCCGACACGCCCGAGTTCAATCCCGCCATCGGCAAAGGCAACGTGCGCGCGGTCGGCAGCTATCTGTATCAGGAGAGCAGCGCGCGCAACAACGGCCTGCTCTATGAAGGCCCGATCGCGGGCGGCGGAACGTGGACCGAGCTCAACGCCGGCGGCGGCACGGTGAACGGCCAGGCGGTGTTCAACACGATCCTGCACAGCACCATGGGCGACGTCGTCGTCGGCAACTACGACCTCGTCGGCGTGCCGTTCTCGGGCAATGCCTGTCTCTACAATCTCAGGACCAAGGCCTGGACGATCTTCGACATCGCGCCGCTGACCAGCGCTTACGGCATCTGGCAGACCGAACCGGGCGGCAGCGACTACGTGATCGTGGGCGGCGCGCAGGTGGGCCACGGCGCGAACAAGGGGCTGATCGTGCGCTACGACGCGCGCAAGAACGAATTCGGGCGGCCGCAATTCTACAGCGCCTTCAACCATCCCACCCTTGTCACCCATTTCGAAGGCATCACGACCGCCGACGGCGGATACCACCTCGCCGCCATGACGGCGCAGGGCATCGCGGTGTTCTGCGAGCTGCCCGTGAACGCCGACGGCTCGTTCGGCACGCCGACCTGGACCGGGTTCGAATACCCGAACAGCATGCTCACCACCGGCAACACGATCTATCGCCGCACGATGATGGGCGTCTTCGTCGAGGACGGCGGCGACGGCGTGCAGAGCTACGCGGCGACGTTCAAGTAGCGGCTACCGCTCCACGCAGTCCTTCGTCGGTGCGTCCCGCTACCGCTCCACGCAGTCCTTCGCCGGTGCGTTCCGCTACCGCTCCACGCAGTCCTTCGCCGGTGCGTTCCGCTACCGCTCCACGCACAGGGCAATCCCCATGCCGCCGCCGATGCACAGCGTGGCGAGGCCCTTATGGGCATCGCGCTTGTGCATCTCGTGCAGCAGGGTCACCAGCACGCGCGCGCCCGAGGCGCCGATCGGGTGGCCGATGGCGATGGCGCCGCCGTTGACGTTCACCTTGTTGGTGTCCCAGCCCATGTCCTGGTTGACCGCACAGGCCTGCGCGGCGAAGGCCTCGTTGGCTTCGACCAGGTCGAGATCGGACGCCTTCCATCCGGCGCGCTCCAGCGCCTTCTTCGACGCCGGGATCGGGCCCGAGCCCATCACCGCAGGGTCGACGCCGACCGTCGCCCACGACGCGATGCGCGCGAGCGGCGCGATGGCGCGCGCCTGCGCCTCGTCGGCGCTCATCAGCACCAGCGCCGCGGCGCCGTCGTTGATGCCGCTGGCGTTGGCCGCGGTCACCGTGCCGTTCTTGTCGAAGGCGGGCTTGAGGCCCGAGATGCCTTCATAGGTCACGCCGTCGCGGATGAACTCGTCGGTGTCGACGACCGTGTCGCCCTTGCGGCCTTTGATGGTCACGGGCACGATCTCGTCCTTGAAGCGCCCCGCCTTGCGCGCAGCCTCGGCCTTGTTCTGCGAGGCGACGGCGAACTTGTCCTGCATCTCGCGCGTGATCTGCCAGCGCTGCGCGACGTTCTCGGCGGTGACGCCCATGTGATAGCCGTGGAAGGCGTCGATGAGGCCGTCCTTCAGCATCGTGTCGACGAATTCGAGGCCGCCCATCTTCTGGCCGGCGCGCAGATAGGCCGCATGCGGCGCCTGGCTCATGCTCTCCTGCCCGCCGGCGACGACGACCTTGGCGTCGCCGTTCAAGATCGCCTGATAGCCCAGCGCCACCGCGCGCAGGCCGGAGCCGCAGAGCTGGTTGACGATCCAGGCCGGGGTCTCGAACGGGATGCCGGCGTTCATCGAGGCCTGGCGCGCCGGGTTCTGGCCCTGCGCGGCGGTGAGGATCTGGCCCATGATCGTCTCGGAGACGTCCTTGCCGTCGACGCCGGCGCGGGCGAGCGCTTCCTTGATCGCCGTCCTGCCCAGCTCGTGCGCCGGCACATTGGCGAAGGCGCCGTTGAACGAGCCCACGGGCGTGCGCGCTGCAGAAACGATGACGACGTCGGTCATTGCCATTCTCCGATTGCAACCGGGCGCAAATTGCCGCGAATGCGAGCACCGGTAAACGGCTTAAATTAACTTATTGATTTCAATGGCTTAAATTCCATGACGGCCACATGTCTTTGCTGCGGGCGCGCAAAGCTCTGGACAGGGCGGAAACTGTGATGCTTTTGTTAGCCGCGGGGCGGAACGAAAAAGCGGGTTCAGTGGTGGTCGAAGAAGCGCCGAAGACCGATCCGGTCGTCATCAAGAAATATGCGAACCGGCGGCTCTACAACACCAAGACGTCGAGCTATGTGACGCTCGACCATCTCTGCGAGATGGTGAAGGCGGGCACCGAGTTCGAGGTGCGCGACGCGCGCACCGGCGAGGACATCACCCGCTCGGTGCTGACCCAGATCATCTTCGAGGAAGAGGCCAAGGGCCAGTCGCTCCTGCCGATCAAGTTCCTGCGCCAGCTCATCCGTTTCTACGGCGACAGCTTGCAGGGTTTCGTGCCCGGCTATCTCGACATGTCGATGGAGAGCTTCGCGAAGAACCAGGAGACGATGCGCAACCGCATCGCAGAGGCCTTCGGCGGCGGCAGCCAGGTGCTCGAGGCGATGACCCGCCAGAACCTGGCCATGTTCGAGCGCACCATGCAGATGTTCTCGCCCTTCGTGCCGAAGCCCGCGGGCACGCGCGGCGACGACGAGCCCAAGGCCAACGGCGCGGCGGAAGCCCCCAAGGCCAAGGCGTCCGAGGACATCAGCGAGCTCAAGAGCGAGATCGAGGCGATGCGCCGGCAGCTCGCGGAGCTGAGCCAGCGGAAATAGGCGGGCAACCGGAACTGCCTTTAGTCGTCGGCCCGCTCATCGGGATCCCGCTCGGGCTCGGGCTCGAGCTCGGGCGCCGGCATCGGCGGGAAGTCCGCGAGCTGCTCGTCGATCTCCGCGAGCAGGGTCTTCAGCCGCTGCACCAGGACGCGCTGCTGCGGCGTGCGGCTGCGCTTTCGGGAGGGCGATGCCTGGATCTCCATCTGGCGCTGCACGCGGCGGCGCGCTTCGAGAAGCTCGCGGCGCAGATCGTCGTCGCCCGTGTCGTCGCCCGTGTCGTCGCCCTTGTCGTCGCCCTTGTCGTCGCCCTTGTCGTCGACCTTGTCGTGGTCCGTCATGCCCGCAATATGCACCGGAAAATTCCGTCCGCCTACTCCACCGCCATCGCGGGCTGGCCGAAATAGAAGCCCTGGAAGTAGTCCACGCCGAAGCTCTCCAGCAGCGTGGCCTCTTCCTCGCTGCCCACCCATTCCGCGACGGTCTTGAGCTTGAAGTTCTTCGCCAGGTCGACCAGCGTACGCACGAAGATCTGGTTGTCGTGCGACGAGCACAGCCCCTGCACATAGGTGCCGTCGATCTTGACCATGTCGACGCGCAGCATCTGCAGGTTCCGGAACGAGGTATAGCCGGCGCCGAAATCGTCGATCGCGACGCGGCAGCCCAGCTCGCGCAGCTGGCTGACGAACTGCGCGTTCTCCTCGAAATGATGCAGCGCCGCGGTCTCGGTCAGCTCGATGATCATGCGCGGCGCGACCGAGGCGTTGGCGCGCACATAGTCGATGAACGATTTCAGCCACGACGGATCGCCCGCGGTGGTGCCCGAGACGTTGACGCCGAGCGACAGCGACGGGTTGGAATGCAAGCGCTCCACCGTCATCTCCAGCGCGCGGCGGTCGACGAGGCGCACCAGGCCCAGCTGCTCGGCGGCCGGGATGAAATGACCCGCCGCCACGATCGCGCCGTCCTCGCGCTTCATGCGCAGCAGGCATTCGTGATGGGCGGTGAGACGCGTCTTGGCATCGATGATGGGCTGATAGGCGAAGACCAGGCGATTGTCCTTGAGCGCGGCCACGACCTCGTCGGCGATGGCCATCAGGCGCAGGCGCCCGGTCTCGAGCTGCGGCGATTTCGCATAGACCGCGAAGCCGTCGCGGCCGGCGCTGCGCGCGCGCTCGAGCGTTTCTTCGGCGCGCAGCATCGCTTCCTGGCTCGACGACGCGCCTTGCGGCAAAAGCACCGCGCCCACCGAGCTCGTGGCCGAGACCATGCCCGAGCGCGTGTCGATGACGCGGTCGCGCACGGCGGCGCGCAGCCGGTCGGCGACGAGACCGAGCTCGCGCTCGCTGCAGTTCCCCAGGATCACGCCGAACTTGTTGCCCGCGGTGCGCCCGATGATGTCGGTCGAGCGCAGGGTGCGCGACAGCCGCTCGCCCACCGCGACGATCACCTCGTCGGCGGCGTCGAAGCCGTAGGTGTCGTTGATCATCGCCAACCGGTCGATCGAGGCGACGAGAAAGGCGCAGTTGCGTTCCTCGGCCTTGGCGCGGTCGATGGCGAGCGCCAGCTCGGCGCGCAGCGAGTTGCGGTTCAGATGACCGGTGAGCTCGTCGCGCATCGCCAGATAGCGCAGCCGCTGCGACTCGCGGCGGCGCTCGGTGATCTCGCGCATCAGCCCGCTCAGGCGCTCCGTCGCGCCGCCCGCGCCCGGGATGCGCGTGCCCACCATGGCGAACCATACGGAGCCGAGCGCGGACGCCACCTCGATGTCGATGTCGAAGGGGATGGGATCGGCCGATTTGCTGTTCAGGAGCGCGGTGAGCCGGGTGCGGTTCTCGGCGCTGACGAAGTTCAGGAAATTGCGGCCCCGGGCCAGCGGCTCGACGGCAAGCTGCGAAGGGAGGATCTCGCGCACGCCGTCCCAGGTGATGAGATCGTCGGCGGCGGTCCAGGAGAAGGCGACGATGCCCGCGCCCGTCACAGCCAGGCCCAGCCGCTCGGCGTCCTCGACCGCGCGCAACGCGGCGACGCTGTCGGCAGGCTTGTTCTGCAGCGACTGGGTATGCACCATCCACCATCCCTTGGCCGTTTTCCGGCCTTTGCGGGATGATGCCGGTAGGGATTTAAAAAACTCGTAACCGTTGCGGCAGCGCCGGCAACCATAAGTCGCGGCTCGTGTTTTGCCTTAAGAACCGGTTATGAGCACGAGCGCTGCAGGCGAAATTCCGAAGGTCGCAAGCGCATGGAACGCGCCCGACGCCGCGTTGCGTCTCGAAAAACCTCGTAAATCCGCGGGCTCCGGCGAGCGCGAACGCGAGCGGCACGAGCGCCGCGGGCCCAAGCCCACGCGCCGCGCGGCGTATCGTTTCGATACAGTCGCGGTGTCGCCGTGGAACGGACCCCTGCTTGGCAGCGCCTATGCCGCGCAGGTTATCGCGCAGGCGTTGCATGAGCCCGAGAGGAAACGCTGCGCTTATGGGCAAACCCCCCGTCCGCCCGCCCTGCTCGTCGACCGGATTCTCTGAGCGCGAGCGCGATCCCGAGCACGGCGGCGGAGAGGAACGCCATCAGGGCGGGCAGATCGCCGAACGCAAACCACACTGCGCCGGCCGCGAGCGCCAGCGACGCCGCCCACATCTTCGGCGACGCGCTGCGTGCGGCGATCAATGCCAGCGCCGAGAACAGCAGCGGCGCCAGCGCCAGGACCGCGAGGCCGGTGAGCGCCGCCGCAAGCCCCAGGCCCGCAACCACGCCCATGACGAGCACGGGCGCGACAGGGCGCGCCGCCATGGCCAGCATCGCAGGCGCCGTCGCGCAGGCGACCAGCGCCATGCTCACGGCCAGCGCGCCGTCCCAAGCCGCGGCCGCGGCGAGCGCCGCCAGCAGCGCGCAGGCGAAGCGCAGATAGGCACGCGGCGCGGCGGGCATCCCGGTTGCCACGAGCGCGGCGGCGGCCGCGGCCATCAGCAGCATCGCTGCGAAAGCGATCATCGCGGCTTCAACATCGATTTTATCTCGGCGACCTCGGCTTCGAGACGGCTGAGACGGCGTTCGAGGCTGGCTGAGGACAGCCCGTCTTCGGCCGGCCCATCTTCGGGCAGCCCATCTTCGTGCGGCCCATCTCCGCGGTGCCCATCGTGGGGCCCCTCTTCGCGAGCGACGATTTCGCGCGGCATAGGCGTCGACACGCCGGCACGGCTCGCGACCTCCTTCGCCTCGACGCCCAGAAGCGCCGCGATCAGCCGCACGTCGTCCGCGCTGAGCTCGCGCTGATCCTTGAACACCTCGGCCAGCTGCCCGTCGCTCAGTCCCAGCGCGCGGCCCAGCTCGGCGCGGGACAGCCCCAGCGCCGCAAGCCGCGCGTCGAACCATTGCGAATCGAAGAACAGCGCCATCGCGCCGAAAAGTATACGCGGAACCAAGAGCGCGCGCCGCCGTTATCAATTGCTGGAATTAAGCAGGGCTGCGCCATGTCCGCTTTCATGCTTTATGTGATCGGTTTCTTCATTCTTCTCGCCGGCCTGATTTACGGCGCCTATCTCATCCACGTTCCACAGACCTGGATCGTGGTGGGCGCGCTTGTCATCGTGGGGTTGGGCGTCATGTCGGCCGTGTCGCAGACCAAGCGCCGCGATCCGCCGAGCGAAGCGCCGCCGCCCGCCTAGTTGCCGCCCCAATTGCCGGCCTGGTTGCCAGCCTAGTTGGTCGCCAGCCTAGTTGTAAGGCGAGAAATCCGGGTGCGGCAGCATCGCCGCGCCGACCACATGGCCATAGCCGCCGCGCTGCACCACGACCGCGACGCTGTCGTGCGGCAGGCCCTCGAGCGCCGAACGCGGCAGGTCGATGGACAGCGCATCGCCCTTCCACTGCCCCACCGCGCGCAGGTCGCCCACCACGTTGTGATAGGTCATCGTGCGGCCGTCGTTCTCGCCGCCGCCGATCGCGACCGTGGCCTGGCCTTTCATGTGGAACAGCCACACGGTCGCGGGCTGGGCGCTCTTGTCCGACGATGCGCCGAGGCCGATGTGAAGCTCGTCCTTGGTCTCGTGGAGCGCCACCGAGATGTCGTCGCCGTCATGCGCGCGCTTGTCGATGGCGGCAAGCACCTGCGGCTCGCGCGAGCCGACGACGTCGTCGGTGCCGTCGACGATCATCTGCGGCGTGTAGACGGCGCTGCGTCCCATCACCGATGCATAGGCCTTCTGGCGCCGCGTGTTGGCCTCGCTGGCCAGCGTGTCCTTCCAGCCCAGCATGTCCCAATAGGTGACCGACAGCGACAGCGGCAGCACGTCGGGGCGCTTGGTCAGCTTGGCGAGCAGCGCGTCGGCCGGCACACAGGAGGCGCAGCCCTGGCTGGTAAAGAGCTCGACCACCACGGGACGCTTCAGCTGACCCGCCCAGGACGGACCCGCGCAAAGCGCAAGTCCGGCCGCCAGCAGGAACGCGCGCGCGACGGGAAAGGGAGTCATGGCCGGCAGCATAGGCAGGCCCCCCTCCCCTCTCCAGTCACTTCAACTTGAACGCCTTCAGCCATGCGTCAGACGCCTGCGCCGTTTGGGCGCAGCGCCCCCGTTTGGCCGCAATCATGGCCCTTTTCGCGAGGATTTTCACGGGTTTTGTGAATGCGCCTCAATGCGGGCGCGGGACCTGGTCCTTGGCGAATTTCGCGATCAGGCGCTTCAGGCCCGGATCGGAGACGCGCGTCAGCGCCTCTTCCACCGAGCACCAGCAGGTCTCGCGCAGCGCCTTTTCCGGCCAGCTGCGGCGCTGGCGCTCGACCTCGAGCGCGAAGACCGCGACCCGGCAGGAGATCGTCTCGCCGCTCTTGCGGCGCTTCAGATAGCTGAAGCTGCCGACGGGACGCGACGCGGTGGCGCCCACGACTCCCGCTTCCTCCAGCGCCTCGCGCGCGGCGCATTCGCCCGGCGCGCAGCCTTCCACCGGCCAGCCTTTCGGGACCACCCAGCGCCTTGTGGACAGGGTGGTGATGAGGAGGATCTCCAGATGGTCGTCGGCCCAGCGCCACGGCAAGGCGCCATACTGGCTCCCGACTTCGGACCTTACGCCTACGCTACCGACCACGCGAACAGCCCTTCGACGACTTACGCAACCAGCCGCCCGATCCACTCCGCTATCACGTAACACGCGGCGCCGACAGCAGCGGCTGCAGGCATGGTTATCACCCAGGCGATAAGAATGTCTTTCGCCACACCCCAGCGGACGGCAGATGCCCGCCGCGCTGCGCCAACCCCCACGATCGCGCCCGTGATGGTCTGCGTGGTGGAGACCGGCACGCCGAGGCTCGTCGCCATGAACAGGGTGATCGAGCCTGCCGTCTCCGCGCAGACGCCCTGCATGGGCGTGAGCCGGGTGATTCGCGCGCCCATCGTACGCACGATCTTCCATCCGCCAAAGAGCGTTCCCAGCGCCATCGCGCCGTTGCAGGTGATCACGACCCAGAGCGGGATGTGGAAGGCCCCGGGCAATTGTCCGTGTGCGGCCAATAAAGCGGCGATGATGCCCATGGTCTTCTGCGCGTCGTTGCCGCCATGGCCGAGCGAATAGGCCGAGGCCGAGAGGAACTGCACCTTGCGGAAGACGCTGTCGGCCATCGACGGCACCGCGCGCACGAAGGCCCAGGACACCGCGAGCACCAATACCAGCGCTATGGCGAGCCCCATCATCGGCGCGAGCACGATGCCGAAGGCCGTCTTGCCGACGCCGCCCCAGACGATGGCGCGGAACCCGACATGGGCGACGCCCGAGCCGATCAGCCCGCCGATCAGCGCATGGGAGCTGCTCGACGGGATGCCGAGATAGCCGGCCGTCAGGTTCCACGAGATCGCGCCCGCCAGCGCGCCGAAGATCACCTGGTCCGAGATCGCCTCGGGCGAGATGATGCCGCGGCCTACCGTGCTCGCCACGTGCAGGCCGAAGACCAGGAAGGCGATGAAGTTGAAGAACGCCGCCCAGGCGACCGCGTAGCGCGGCGAGAGCACGCGGGTCGACACGATCGTGGCGATCGAATTGGCGGCGTCGTTGCGGCCGTTCAGGAAATCGAAGACCAGCGCGATGCCGATCAGGAAGACGAGGAGCGCGAGCACGCGTCAGACCTGCTCGATCACGATGCCGCTGATGCGGTTCGCCACGTCCTCGAAGCGGTCCATCACCTTCTCGAGATGGTCGTAGATCTCCACCCCGATGATATAGGCCATCGCGTTGCCCTCGCGGTGCCGCTGGAACAGCGCCTTGATGCCGTTGTCGTTCAAGGAGTCGGCGTCGTCCTCGAGCCGCACGATCTCCTCGGTGATGGCGTTGAGCCGGGGCGCGCTTTCCCTGAGCGAGCCCAGGAGGCCGACCGCCTCCACCGTGAGCTTGGCGGCCGAGACGATATGCTCGCCCATCAGCGCCATCTCGGGCTCCAGCGCCTGGACCTCGAACAGCAGCACGGCCTTGGCCGTCTTCTGCATCTGGTCGATCGTGTCGTCGAGCGTGTTGATCAGGTCCTTGATGTCGCCGCGGTCGAAGGGCGTGATGAAGGTGCGCCGGACCAGGAGCAGCACCTCGCGGGCGACGGCGTCGGCCTGGTTCTCGAAGGCCACTACCTTCTGCGCGGCGGGCCCCACCCCGGGGCCACCCTTGAGCAGCTCCCGGAGCGCCTCGGCGCCTTCGACCAAGGTCTTGGCGTGGCTGGAGAAAAGCGCAAAGAACCTGTCTTCGCGCGGCATGAGCGCCTGGAACCAGCGGAGCATGAGGACCCTTCCGGGGGTGGAATTGTGACAGTTTTATAACAGCCGCCCCGGGGGCCCGCCAAAAGAAAAACGGCGGACCGGATTGCCGAGCCGCCGCTTTCAGATGTCTGCGTTCCGATGCCGCGTTCAAGCCGCCAGCAGGTTGCGCAGCACGTAAGGCAGGATGCCGCCATTGGTGTAATAGGCGACCTCGTCCGCGGTCATGATCATCAGCACCAGCGGCATCGCGGTGGTGGTGCCGTCGGCATAGTGGACGATCGCCTTCACCTCCATGCGCGGGCTGATCTTGCCCGACATGCCGGGGATGTCGATCGCCTCGCGCCCGGTGAGGCGATAGTCGCGGCGCGTCTTGCCGTCGGCGAAAGCGAAGGGCGCGACCCCCATGCCGATCAGGTTCGAGCGGTGGATGCGCTCGAAGCTCTCGGCGATCACCGCGCGGATGCCGAGCAGCTTCGGCCCCTTCGCCGCCCAGTCGCGCGACGACCCCGTGCCGTATTCCTTGCCGCCGACGACGACGGTCTGGAAGCCGTCCTGTTGGTAGCGCATCGCCGCGTCGAAGATCGACATCATCTCGCCCGAAGGCTGGCCGGCAGAATAATAGATGGTGTTGCCGCCTTCCTGGCCGCCCATCATCTCGTTCCTGATGCGGATGTTGGCGAAGGTGCCGCGCATCATCACCTCGTGATTGCCGCGGCGCGCGCCATAGGAGTTGAAGTCCTGCTGGCGGATCTGGCGCTCCTGCAGATAGACGCCCGCGGGCGACGAGGCCTTGATCGAGCCGGCCGGCGAGATGTGGTCGGTGGTGATCGAGTCGCCGAACAGCGCCAGCACGCGCGCCTGGACGATCTCCTCAACCGGCTTGGGGTGCACCGTCATGCCTTCGAAATAGGGCGGGTTGCGCACATAGGTCGAGCCGATGTCCCACTGATAGGTCTGGCCCTTGATGACCTTGACCTTCTTCCAGTTCGTCGTGCCCTCGAAGACGTTGCCGTAGCGCGTCTTGAAGCTCGACGCCTTGACGCTCTTGCGGATCGTGTCGGCGATCTCCTTCGGGCTCGGCCAGATGTCCTTGAGATATACCGGTTCGTTCTCGTCGTCATAGCCGACCGGCTCTTTCGTGAGATCGAGGTTCATCGAACCCGCGAGCGCATAGGCCACGACCAGCATCGGCGAGGCGAGATAGTTCGCGCGCACCTGCGGATGCACGCGACCCTCGAAGTTGCGGTTGCCCGAGAGCACCGCCGCGGTCACCAGATCGCCCTCGGTCACCGCCTCGGCGATATCCTCGGGCAGCGGGCCGGAATTGCCGATGCAGGTCGTGCAGCCGTAGCCCACGAGCTGGAAGCCGAGCTTGTCGAGCGACTTGTCGAGGCCCGCCTTGGCCAGATAGTCCGTCACCACCTGGCTGCCCGGGGCCAGCGAGGTCTTGACCCAGGGCTTCACCTTCAAGCCGCGCGCGACCGCATTGCGCGCGATCAGGCCGGCGCCGATCATCACGCTGGGGTTCGAGGTGTTGGTGCACGACGTGATCGCCGCGATCACCACGTCGCCATGGCCGATGGAAAGCTCGCTGCCCTTGATGCGCACGCGGCGCTGGGCGTCGTTCTCCTTCTTGTAGGTGTTCATCAAGCTTTCCGCGAACTTGTGCGCCGCGTCGCCCAGCGCCACGCGGTCCTGCGGCCGCGCAGGGCCGGCAAGGCTGGGCTCGACCGTCGTCATGTCGAGCTCGAGCGTGTCGGTGAACAGCGGATCGGCGCTTTTGGCGGTGCGGTAGAGGCCCTGGGCCTTGGCATATTTCTCGACCAGCGCCACGCGCGCGGGCTTGCGCGCGGTGTCCTTCAGGTAGCGCACGGTCTCGGCATCGATCGGGAAGAAGCCGCAGGTGGCGCCGTATTCCGGCGCCATGTTGGCGATGGTGGCGCGGTCTTCCAGCGCCATCTCGTCCAGGCCGGGGCCGAAGAATTCGACGAACTTGCCGACCACGCCCTTCTTGCGCAGCATCTGCGTGACGGTGAGCACGAGGTCGGTCGCGGTCACGCCTTCGCGCAGCTTGCCGGTCAGGCGGAAGCCGATCACCTCGGGGATGAGCATCGAGATCGGCTGGCCGAGCATCGCGGCCTCGGCCTCGATGCCGCCGACGCCCCAGCCAAGCACCGACAATCCGTTGACCATGGTGGTGTGGCTGTCCGTGCCGACCAGCGTGTCGGGGAAGGCGAGCTCGACGGTCTTCTTTCCGTCCTTGACCTTGCGGGTCCACACCGTCTGGGCGAGGTATTCGAGATTGACCTGGTGGCAGATGCCCGTGCCCGGCGGCACGACGCGGAAATTCGCGAAGGCCTGCTGGCCCCAGCGCAGGAATTGATAGCGCTCCAGGTTGCGCTCGTATTCGATCTCGACGTTCTTCTTGAACGAGGTCTTGTGGCCGAAATCGTCGACCATCACCGAATGGTCGATGACGAGATCGACCTCGGCCAGCGGATTGATCTTCTCGGGATCCCCACCCAGGTCCTTCATCGCGTCGCGCATCGCCGCCAGGTCGACGACGGCCGGCACGCCGGTCAGGTCCTGCATGAGCACGCGCGCGGGCCGGAAGGCGATCTCGAGGTCGGAGCTTCGCTTGACCAGCCAGCCGGCGATGGCGCGGACGTCGTCGGCGGTGACGGTCTTGCCGTCCTCGTGGCGCAGCAGGTTCTCGAGCAGGATCTTGAGCGAGTAGGGAAGCTTCGAGATGCCCTTGAGCCCGTTCTTTTCGGCGGCGGTCAGGCTGAAATAGGTATAGGTCTTGCTGCCCACCGTCATGGTACGGCGGGACTTGAAGGTGTTGAGACTGGTTGCCACGGGGGAAGCGCCTTTCACGGATGGTGAAATCGCAGGCGGGTTTAGTCCTGTTCCGCCCGGAATCCAAGCCGTTTGTTCCGCACGGAATCCAAGCCGTTTCTGGAGACGAAAAATGAGCGTGACAGTCGAGCGCAAAGGCGCGGTGACAACCGTCATCATCGACCGGCCCGAGGTGCGAAACGCGATCGACCGTCCGACCGCCGACGCGCTGGTCGAGGCGTTCCTCGCCTTCGAGCATGACGAGAGCGCGAAGGTCGCGGTGTTGTGGGGCGCGGGCGGCACCTTCTGCTCCGGCGCGGACCTGAAGGGCGTCGCCACCAGCCGCGGCAACCGCCTGCAGGAGCCGACCGGCGCCAGGCTCGACGCCGCAGCGCCGATGGGGCCGACGCGGCTGATGCTGACCAAGCCCGTGATCGCCGCGGTCGCGGGCTTCGCGGTCGCGGGCGGGTTGGAGCTCGCCTGCTGGTGCGATCTTCGCGTAGCGGAAGAGGACGCGGTGTTCGGCGTCTATTGCCGGCGCTGGGGCGTGCCGCTGATCGACGGCGGCACGGTGCGCCTGCCCCGCCTCATCGGCCAGTCGCGCGCGCTCGACATGATCCTGACCGGACGGGCGGTCGGCGCCCGGGAAGCGCTGTCCTTCGGCCTCGCCAACCGCGTGGCGGCCAAAGGTCGATGCCGCGAAGAGGCCGAAGAGCTGGCGCAGTCGATCGCGCGCATGCCGCAGACCTGCATGCGCGAAGACAGACTATCCGTATACGAACAATGGGACGGCACGCTCGCCGCCGCGCTCGCCAACGAATACGCCCACGGCGCCCGCACGCTCGCCTCGGGCGAGACGGTCGAAGGTGCGGCACGTTTCGCCTCCGGCAAGGGACGGGGCGGAAGCTTCGAGAACATATGAGCGCCCCGATGCGAACCGTTCGGATCGCCGCCGCAGTTTTCGCGCTGGCGCTGCCCGCGGCAGCCGCGGCGCAGGCTGCCGGCGACATAGTGCTGCAAGGCGGCGCGATCTACACGCTCGACGCCGGGCATCCCTGGGCGAGCGCGCTCGTCATCGCGGATGGACGCATCGCCTATGTCGGCGACGACGGGGGCGCGCGGGCCCATGCCGGGCCGGGGGCGCGTACCATCGCGCTTGCCGGGCGCATGGTCCTTCCCGGATTTCACGACGCCCATATCCATCCGATGAGCGGCGCGCTCAGGCTGCTGCGCTGCCGGCTGGGCGAATTCAAGACGGCGCCGCGCGTTTACGCCGCGATCCGCGCCTGCGCCGCGGCGAAGTCCGGGCACGACTGGCTGCTCGGCAGCGGATGGTCGCCTGAGGTCGTTGCCCATCCCACCAAAGAGCAGCTCGATGCGCTGGTGCCCGGCCGCCCCGCCTATCTCGCGACCGAAGACGGCTTTACGGCATGGGCGAATTCGCAGGCGCTCAAGATTGCCGGAATCGATGCGAAGGGGCCCGACACAGCGGGGATCGAGCGCGATCCGAAGACCCATGAACCTACCGGCAAGCTCAAGGACGGCGCGGTCGATCGGCTGCGGCGCGTCCTCCCCAAACCGACCGAGGCCGAATATCGCGAAGCTCTGCGGCGGTCGACGGCGATGGCCAATCGCTTCGGCATCACCTCGGTGTTCGACGCCGATGCCGCAGAGCAGATCGTCGATGCCTATCGCGCCGCGGATCTGGCCGGCGAGCTGACCCTGCGCGTGGTCGCGGCCCAGAGCATCGATCCGGCGCGCGGCCCCGAACAGGTGGACGAGATGGTCGCCCGCCGCGACCGCGTGGCCGGGCGGCGCTTCCGTGCGGATGCGGCCAAGATATTCCTCGACGGCGAGATCGACATGCACACCGCCGCGCTGCTGGAGCCCTATGAAGACACGCCGGGCGCGCGCGGCGATCTGTACATGCAGCCGGACGCGCTCGACGCCGTCGTGCGCCGGCTCGATGCCGAAGGATTCCTGATCCACATGCACGTGATGGGCGACCGGTCGGTGCGCGCGGGCCTCGACGCGCTCGAGCTGGCCGCCCAGGCGAACGGTCCGCGCGACAGGCGCGATCAGCTCGCCCATATCGGTGTCGCAGATCCCGCCGACATTGCGCGGTTTGGACGGCTCGGGATCGCCGCCAACTTCACGCCGATGTGGTTCTCCGCCGGCGATCCCGCGTTCATGCCGGCGCAAGCGGTGCTGGGACCGAAGCGCGCGCGCTGGATGTATCCGATGGCGAGCGTCGCGGCCGCGGGAGGGCGGATCATCGCCAGCAGCGACTGGCCGTCGCCGTCGATGAATCCGCTCGATGCCATCCAGGTCGCGGTGACGCGCCAGCCGCTCGATTCGAGCAAGCCCGCGCGTCAGCCGCAGGAGCGCGTCGGCCTCGCGGCGGTCCTCGCCGCCTATACGAGAGACGCGGCCTGGGCCGCGCGCGAAGACCCGATCGACGGCACGCTCGAGGCCGGCAAGGCCGCCGACCTGGTGGTGCTCGACCGCAACCTCTTCAAGACGAAGCCGGCCGCGCTGCACGAGGCGCATGTGCTGCTGACGCTCTTGGACGGCGAACCGGTCTATCGCGATCCGCGCTTCGCCTGGCCGAATTCGAGTAAATAGCCGTCAACCTTCCGCCCTTAAATTCGCCCAATTCGACTCGTTAATTGACCGAGGGATGTCCGCGCGGGGGCGCGGGCGAGCGGGCTTAGAGAACAAGAACCGGGATGCCCAAGGCAGGGATCGCTCTTCTTTTGTGCGTCTTCTTTGCGGGTGCGGCGCACGCGCAGAGCGAGATGGCGCAGCGCCTGACCAAGGAACATGTCGGCGACATCGAGCCGGGCAGCTATACCGCCGGACACGTCGCCTTCTCGCTCGACACCTATGGCGACAAATACCTGATCCGCTTCCAGGGCGATCCCGAGGTCTATGTCCTCTATACCGATCACGCGCCGCTCGGCGGCCGCGCGCTGAAATTCGATTCCGGCGCGATCGTGATCCGCGTCGCGGGCTGGGGCGGCATGACGCTTTATACCGCCGACGCGCCGAGCGGCGTGCCGGCCGAGCGCAGCGGCGACACCTTCACGCCGTCGCTGACGCCGGTCTCGCTCTCCGACATGCAGAACGCCGCCGAGGACGAGGCCGAGCACCTCGCCTATTCGCGCCGCGTGCATCTGAACTTCACCGCCGACTGGAACGCGCTGGCCGGCGACGCGCGGCTGCGCGCGCTGGCCTTCGACGCGATGGAGAACGCGTCGCGCGGCATCGACCGCTTCCTCGTCCTTCCCAAGGCCCGCGACGCCTTCGCCAAGCGCATCGAGCAGGTGCGGCTCGGCCTCGGCAACAAGCCGGTGATGTTCATGTCGGGCAAGACCTTGAACATTACCTTCAACGCGCTGGGCGGCTATGCCGGGCGCGCCTCGTCGCGCGGCATCGCGCGCGCGCTCGGGCAGATATTGCAGATCAACGTGCCCGACTGATTTGTCGACGCGCAATTTCTCGGACGAACCGCTGCGCGTTTCGCCCGATTGCGCTTATGGCGCCAGCTCGAATTTCGAAAACTCGAACGGCGGTGCGACGGTGCAGCCGACCAGCGTATAGGCGCCCAGCGGCCGCGCGCTCTGCCACACCTTCGACGGGACCACGACCTGCGGATTGTCGGCGCCGAGCACATGCACCGCGTCGCCGACCGTCAGCTCCAGCGCGTCGCCGCGATAGAAGTGCCAGATCTCGACGGCATCGATGCGGTGCTTGCGCGACACCTCGCCGGCGCGGAGCAGGAAATAGATCGCGGTCGAATGCGCATCGCGGAAAGTCTCCGGTAGTGGCCGCCCTCGGGATGCGGCGCGAGATCGAGCTCGGCGATGAGACGGCCCGCTTCGGTCACATCGGCTTCGCTCATGCGAGCAACAGGTTGTTGGCGCCGCGGCCGGCCAGCGCCTTGATGCCGCTCAGGACCGAGTACGAATCGGCGAGCGCATTGTGCTTCTGGCCCTTGAACGCGACACCCGCGAGCGGACCGACGTCGCAGGCGTTCTTGCCCTTGGGATCGACGCCGTTCTCGATCAGCCACGGCACGACGTTGGTATAAGGCGGCAGGGGCTCGAGGCTTTCGAGGCCGTAGAGCCGCAGATTGAAATCGAAGATCAGATCGTCGCGGCCGAAAGCGAAGATCGGCGCGCCATCCGCGAAGCGCGCGAACCGCCGATAGGCTTCGACGAAGTCGATGCCCCGCGCCCCCAACTCGTCATTGGTGATGCCGGTAAGCGCCACGAAATAGTCCGACAGCACGGGATTGAGCCTGGGCTTCACCAGCAGGTCCAGTTCGTCCAGCACTTCGAAGCTCCGGGCATCCACCTTCAGCGCGCCGATCTGGACGAGCTCGGTGAACTCGCCGGGTCTCGACCAGCGATGCGTCATCGAGCCCTCCCAGGCGGTGAACTCCAGGTCGAACACCACGGCGGTACGAATCTGTGGAAAAGGCGGCATGCGGACAGACCTATCCGGGAACCGGCGCTTCGTTAAGGCATTCTTAACGGTGGAGGCCGAGCGTATGCGTTCCAAATCACGGCCCTTGTGGGAGGGACCTATGGCGCTGCCTGTACAAAAGCCGGCCGAAATTTCCAAGCCCCCGATTCCCCAAGCAGCGATTCCGCAGGCAGCGATTCCGCAAGCAGCGATTGCGCAAGCGGCGATCGACCCCCGTCATCCCGTGGCGCGCCTGGCCGAGCTGCATGCCGAGGCGGAGGAAACCGCGCGACTCGCGAACCTGCTGGGCCGCTCGATCCATCTCGCCATCGCGCTGCCGGCGCTCGCCGCGGCCACGCTCGCCGCCGGGCGCATCGGCTGGCCCGAGACCGTCGCTTGGAGCCTGTTCACGATCGGCGCCGCGATCGCGGTGGTGATCGCCTATCGCCGCGCCATCGGCCAGCCCTTCGAACGCACGGTGCTGAAGACGTTTTCCCAGGACCTGAGCGCGATCCTGGTCTTCGCCGGCTTCGCCTGGGGCGCAGGCGCGTTCCTGGCGCTTCCGGCCGACGCCAACATCGCCTTGGTCGTGCTGTTCGCCGCGGTGCCGGGTACGGCCGTCGCCGTTCTCTTGCGCGAGCGCGAGAGCGTGTTTCTGTTTCTTGCGCCGGTTGCCGCGCTGGCCTCATTTGCGTGTGTGCTCAGGCCGCTCGCAGGCGGCGCGCTGGACGCCGCCTTCGTGCTCATCGCCTGCATCGCGGTGGCAGCGAGCGCGGTTTTCGCCGATGCCCGCAAGGAGCGCGCGAACGAGGTTCCCGCCCTGCCGGATCTCGCCTGACCTCTCGCCTGAAAATTCTTTTCGAATACAGGTGTTGCGGCGGTAGTATCGGCGGGTCTATCTCCCCGCCCGAATCTCGACCCGGCACACCATGAACCTCGCGGCTCCCCTGCCCTCCAGCGACGACGAAAACCTTGCCGCGGAGCGGCTCGCCCAAGGCGCAAAGGGGCTGGGTCCCGATGCGGCGTTCTACGAGGCGCTCTACCGCAACGCCGCGCCCGAAGACATCAACCGCTACGGCGCCGAAGCGCTGGCCGCCCTGGCCAAGCTGGTCGCCAAGCGGCTCGCGGCGCGCAAGCCCGGCAACAGCCTTGTCGACCTGTTCGACCCGCATTCCGAGGACAAGGCCTACCCCGCCAACGAATGCGTGCTCGTTGCGATCAACGACGACATGCCGTTCCTGTTCGACTCGCTGACCGGCGAGCTGCACGCGCAGGGCGCGCGGCTGCGCGCGATGTTCCATCCGATCGTGGACGCGACCAGCGTCATCGTCGCCGTGCTCGATCCCGTCGTGGACGCCACGCGCCGCGAGCAGATGATCGACGGCGTGCGCAAGGTCTTCGCCCAGGTCTGGGAAGCGGTGCGCGACTGGCCGAAGATGATCGGCCAGCTGGCGGACTCCATCGCCGGGCTGAAGTCGCATCCGCCGGCGATCGCGAAGGAAGACCTCGACGAGGACGTCGCCTTCCTGGAATGGCTGGGCGACAACCATTTCACCTTCCTGGGCTGCCGCGACTATCGCTTCTCGCGCGAGGGCGACGGACGGCTTGAAGCCGTCGAGGCCAGCGGGCTTGGCGTGCTCACCACGCCGGAAGCGCGCGTGCTGCGCGGCGGCGCCGACCGCAAGTCGCTGACGCCGCAGATCCGCGACTTCCTCGAGCAGCCCGAGCCGCTGATCATCACCAAGGCGAACGAGCGTTCGCTGGTGCATCGCCGCGTGCACATGGACTACGTCGGCGTGAAGACTTTCGACGCCAAGGGCGAGCTGACCGGCGAGCGGCGCTTCGTCGGCCTGTTCACGTCCGGCGCCTATAGCCGCAGCCCGCGCGACATCCCGCTGCTGCGCCGAAAGGTGCAGAAGGTGAAGGACCGCGCGGGCCTCGCGCCCGCCAGCCACGACGGCAAGGCGCTGGCGCATATCCTCGACAGCTTCCCGCGCGACGAGCTGTTCCAGGTCAGCGAGGACGAGCTGTTCCATACCGCGCTCGGCATCTTGAAGCTGGGCGAGCGGCCCAAGGTGCGCGTATTCCTGCGCTTCGACCGCTTCGACCGCTTCGTCTCGGCGCTCGTCTTCGTGCCGCGCGACCGCTACGACACCCATATCCGCGAGCGCATCCACCGCATCCTGGCAGAGGTGTTCCACGGCCGCCCCTCGGCCGCGGTGCCGGTGCTCGACGACAGCGCCCTGGCACGCGTCCACTACATCGTCGGCCGCGAGAGCGACGAACGCCCGCAGGTCGAGCCGCGCGCGCTGGAAGACCGCCTGCGCGCCGCCATCCGCACCTGGGACGACGCGTTCCAGGAAGCGCTCGGCGCCTATCACGGCGAGCTGCACGGCGCGCGGCTCTATCACGCGCGCGAGGCGCGGTTCTCGCCGGGCTATACCGGCATGTTCTCGCCGCGCGAGGCGGCGATCGACCTGGAAGAGCTCGAGCGCGGCCAGGCCCTGAGCGTGCGCGCCTATCGCAAGGACACCGATCCGCCGACCGCGGTGCGGATGAAGCTCTATCTGTTCGGCGAGATCATGCCGCTCTCCACCACCATGCCGATCCTCGAGAATCTCGGCATGAAGGTGATCGCCGAGGATTCCTTCACCGTGTCGTTCAAGGACGACGACGGCAAGGTCCATAGCTGCGTGCTGCTCGACTTCCAGATGGAGCGCGTCGACGGATCGGCCGCCGATCTCGAAACCATCAAGGCGCCGCTGGAAGAAGCCTTCCGCGCGATCGTCTCCGGCGAGGCCGAGAGCGACGGCTTCAACCGGCTGGTCATCGGCGCCGGCCTCGCCTGGCGCGACGTGACGATCCTGCGCGCCACGGCCAAGTACCTGCGCCAGGCCGCGATCCAGTTCAGCCAGGACTACATGGAGCAGGCGCTGGCGCGCAACCCCGACATCGCGCGCCTGCTGGTCGAGCTGTTCCACACGCTGAACAACCCGGCCGATCAAGAGAAGCGCGAGGCGCGCGCCCGGCTGGTGCAGACCAGGATCGACAAGGCGCTGAACGACGTGCCCAGCCTCGACGACGACCGCATCATCCGCCGGCTGCGCAACGTCATCGCCAGCGTCCTGCGCACCAACTTCTATCGGAAGGACGCCAAGGCCCTTTCGATGAAGCTGGACTCCCAGAAGCTCGACGAGCTTCCGGCGCCGCGGCCGCATGTCGAGATCTTCGTCTATTCGCCGATGGTGGAAGGCGTGCACCTGCGCTTCGGCAAGGTGGCCCGCGGCGGCATCCGCTGGTCGGACCGGCGCGAGGATTTCCGCACCGAAGTGCTCAGCCTGGTCAAGGCGCAGCAGGTCAAGAACGCTGTGATCGTGCCCGTCGGCGCCAAGGGCGGATTCTATCCCAAGCAGTCGCCGGTGAACGCCACGCGCGACGAGGTGATGGCGGCGGGCATCGCGGCCTATAAGACCTTCATCGGCGCGCTGCTCGACGTAACCGACAACCTGCATCACGACGGCTCGGTCGTGCCCCCGCCGGACGTGGTGCGCCACGACGCCGACGATCCCTATCTGGTCGTCGCCGCGGACAAGGGCACCGCGACCTTCTCCGACATCGCCAACGGCATCGCCGAAACCAGGGGCTTCTGGCTGGGCGACGCTTTCGCCTCGGGCGGAAGCCACGGCTACGACCACAAGAAGATGGGCATCACCGCGCGCGGCGCCTGGGAAGCGGTCAAGCGCCACTTCCGCGAGATGGGCCGCGACTGCCAGAGCGGGGCTTTCACCGCGGTCGGCGTCGGCGACATGTCGGGCGACGTCTTCGGCAACGGCATGCTGCTGTCGAAATGCACCCGGCTGCTGGCCGCGTTCGACCATCGCCACATCTTCATCGATCCCGATCCCGATCCGGCGAAGAGCTTCGCCGAGCGCCAGCGCATGTTCGACCTGCCGCGCTCGAGCTGGGCGGACTACGACGCCAAGCTGATCTCCAAGGGCGGCGGCGTCTTCCCGCGCACGCAGAAGGAGATCCCGCTCTCGGCCGAGATGCGCGCGCTGACCGGCCTCGACGGCGAGAAGACCTCGCCCAACGAGCTGATGAAGGCGATCCTCAAGGCGCCAGTCGACCTGCTCTGGTTCGGCGGCATCGGCACCTATGTGAAGGCCTCGACCCAGACCAACGCCGATGCCGGCGACCGCGCCAACGACGCGATCCGCGTCAACGGCGCCGACATCCGCGCCAAGGTGATCGGCGAAGGCGCCAACCTGGGCTGCACCCAGCTCGGCCGCGTCGAATACGCGTTCGCGGGCGGGCGGATCAACACCGACGCCATCGACAACTCGGCCGGCGTCGACACCTCGGACCACGAGGTGAACCTGAAGATCCTGTTCAGCGCACCGTTGCGCCGCGGCGATCTCACGCCCGAAGCGCGCGACGCGCTGCTCGCCGAGATGACCGACGACGTCGCCCGGCACGTGCTGCAGGACAACTACGACCAGACGCTGGTGCTGTCGGTGGCGCAGTCGCGCGCGACGAAGGACCTCGACGCGCATGGGCGCTTCATGCGCGAGCTGGAGAGCCGCGGCCGCCTCGACCGCGCGGTCGAGTTCCTGCCCGACGACGCGCAGCTTCGCGCCCGCGCCAAGGACGACAGGGGGCTGACCCGGCCCGAGCTCGCGGTGCTGCTCGCCTATGCCAAGCTCGACCTCAAGGCCGAGCTGATCGCCAGCGCCCTGCCCGACGAAGAGCATTTCGAAAGCGAGCTCGCGAGCTATTTCCCGCAACAGGCGGCCACGAAGTTCCGCGCCGAGCTCAAGAACCACCGCCTGCGCCGCGAGATCATCACCGACGTTCTCGCCAACCGCATTGTCAACCTCGCCGGCCCCGTGTTCGTCGCGCGCATGAAGGAGATGACGGGGGCGTCCGGCGCCGAGGTCGTTCGCGTCTCGGTCGTGGCCCAGGGCGCGTTCGGCCTGTCGCGGCTGAAGGAAAGCGTCGATGCGCTCGACGGCAAGGTGCCCGCGGCGACGCAGATCGCCATGTACACCGAGATCGCCGAGCTGCTGCGGCGGCTCGGCCTGTGGTTCCTGGCCAACGTGCCGGCCAATGCCGACTTCGCCTCGACCATCGCGCTCTACAGCGACGGCGTGGAGAAGCTTCGCGGCAGGTTCGAAGGACTGGTGTCGCCTTACGAAAAGCAGGCCACCCAGGACCGCATCCGGAAGCTCGAAGAGGCCGGCGTGGCGCACGACATCGCCGACGAGATCGGGGCGCTGCCGCTGTTCGGCACCGCGCCCGAGATCGCCCAGCTCGCCTACAACAGGGAGCTCGGCGTCGACCTCGTCGCCGGCGCCTATTTCGCCATCGGCGCCGAGGTCGGCATCGACCGCCTGCGCGGGCTGTCGCAGCGCATCGTCGGCGCCGAGCACTGGGACCGCCTGGCGATCCGCCGCCTGAACGACGACCTGTTCACGGCGCAGCGCGCGCTGACCGGCGATGCGCTGACGCTGCTCGATCCCACCAAGAAAAGCGGCACCCGCGTCGACGGCGCGGCGGCGGCCAGGGAATGGGTCAAGCGCAACCAGGACAAGCTGGCGCGCGTGAAGGACTTCCTGACGGCTCTGGAAGGGGCGGGCGAGCTTTCCATCGCCAAGCTCACGCTGGCCAACAGCCAGATCCGCGAGCTCGCGGCGCGGTAGTCAGTCCTTCTCGCGCGGTTCCGCAAGCTGCGCGCGGCGCGGGATCTCGACCGCGAAGACCCAGGCGTTGCCGATGGAGAGATAGAGCGCCGCGATCTCGCTCGGGATGAGCAGATAGAGCGACAGCGGCTGGCCGAAGATCATGCCGATGCCGGCCACCACCGGCAGCAGGGTGCCGCCATAGCCCAGGATCGCGCGCACGGTGCGCGGTCCGCGCGAGCCCAAGACCGCCGACAGCGCGCTCTCCGGGAAGTGATAGGCGAAGATCGAGACGCCGGTGAGGATCGACAGGCCCGTGACGATGAACTCGGCCCCCAGCACCCAGGGCGGCTGTCCCGGCACGATGCCGAAGATGCCCAGCAACAGCATCTCGAACTGCATGAACAGCGCGATGAAGGCGCGGGAGAGATAGCCGTAGCCCTGCAGCACCTGGCTGAGGCTGATGGTGAGGCCCACGAACAGAAGGCCTGCGAGCGTGGCGCTGACCGCCGCGATCGTCACGAAATAGCTCTGCCACGCGAGGATGGCCGATTCGCTCATCCCCGCAGTGTGGCAGCAGGCCTAACGCGGCGCCATCCTGCCCGCGACCGCGCGTCAGCGCGGCGCCATCCGAATAGACCCGTCGAGACGGACGCATTCGCCGTTGAAATACGGGTTGCGGATCATCTCGAGCGCCAAGCTCGCATATTCCGGCGGATTGCCGAGGCGCGGCGGGAACGGCACCTGGGCGCCGAGCGCCTGCTTGACCTGCTCGGGCGCGGCCGCCAGCAGCGGCGTGTTGAACAGGCCCGGCATGATCGTGTTGCAGCGGATGCCTTCCTGCGCCAGGTCGCGCGCGACGACCAAGGTCAGCGCGTTCACGCCGCCCTTCGATGCGCTGTACGCCGCCTGGCCGATCTGGCCGTCCTGCGCCGCGACCGAGGCGGTGTTGACGATGGCGCCGCGCTCGCCGCCCTCGAGCGGATCGAGCGAGAGCATGCCCTGCGCCGCGATCGCGATGCAGCGGAAGGTGCCGACCAGGTTGATCTGGATGATGAAGTTGAACGCGTCGGTCGGGAAGCGGCGCAGCTCGCCGGTCTTCTTGTCGCGCGACGCCGTCTTGATCGCGTTGCCGGTGCCGGCGCAGTTGACCAGGATGCGCTCCTGGCCGTGGGCGGCGCGCGCCTTCTCGAAGGCCGCGACCACGCTCGCCTCGTCGGTGACGTTGGCTTCGCAGAACACGCCGCCGATCTCGGACGCCACCGCCTCGCCCTTGGTCTTGTTCATGTCGAGCAGCGCGACCTTGACGCCCTTGGCGGCCAGCGCGCGCGCCGTTGCCTCGCCGAGGCCGGAAGCGCCGCCGGTGATGACGGCTGCGATCGAAGAATTGAGTTCCATGGTTCTCTCCCGTGATGTCGCTGAGCCGACTCTTAGACCGGCTTTCGCATCCGCGCCAAGTCTTACCTGGGGGCAAGCACCATCTGGGTCTGGGTCACGACCGCGACCAGCTTGCCGTCCTCGCGCAGGATGCGGGTCGTCCAGATCGAGGTGCTCTTGCCGATATGGACCGGGGTGGATTCCGCGCTCACCACCGTGCCCGCCTTGGCGGCGCCGATGAAATTGGTCTTGCTCTCCATCGTCGTGGTGCCGTGGCCGGGCGGCAGGTTCAGAAACGCGCCGGTGGCGCCCAGCGTATCGGCGAAAGCCATGATCGCGCCGCCATGCAGCGTGTCGAAGCTGGTGCAGATCTCTGGTCTGACCAGCATGCGGCCCACGACCTTGTCCTTCGTCGCTTCCACGACCTCGATGCCCAGCGTTTCTGCCAGCGGCTGGCGGATGTCGGCATTCCACGGCGTGTTCATTGCGGCCGGCCCTCGGATGGCGGATAATCCGCCCATGGACAATCTGCCCGCGACCATCGCGCAAAACGAGCGCATCGTCGAGCGCGGCTTCTGGAAGAAGCTGCTCGCGTTGCTGGGCCGCATCCCCTTTGCCGACGACGCGGCCGCGGCCTATTTCTGCGCCGCCGATCCCGCGACGCCCGGCCGCGTGCGCGGCGTGCTGATGGCGGCGCTGGCCTATTTCGTGACGCCCATCGACGCGATCCCGGACTTCGTGGCGGGCCTGGGCTTCACCGACGATGCCGCGGTGCTGGCGATGGCGCTCGGTCTGGTCGCCAAGCACGTCAAGCCCGAGCACGTCGCCAGGGCGCGCGAAGCTTTGGGGATCGAACGGTGAAATACGCCGAGGTCGAGAAGTTCTGCCTGTCGCTGCCGGGCGCCAAGCTGTCGATCCAATGGGGCGCCGATCACGTCTACAAGGTCGGCGACAAGATGTTCGCGGTGCTCGGCCCGCCCGATGCCAAGCCCCAAACCATGTCGTTCAAGACCGGCGACGACAGCTTCGCGATCCTGACGAAGGAAAAGAACATCATCCCCGCGCCCTACCTCGCCCGCGCCAAATGGGTGCAGCTCGAAAAGCTCGACGCGCTGGGCGCGAAGGACCTGAAGGCCTATCTCACGCGCGCGCATGCGCTGATCGCGGCGGGGCTCACGAAGAAGAAGCGGGCGGAGCTGGGGATCGCGGTTTAGTCGCGAAAGCGCTGCTGGATGAACGCGCGCATATCGCGGCGACCGTCGACGATGGCGTAGACTGCAACAAGCTTCGGCAAAACCCTATAGATGATGCGATACGGCTTCCAGTGAAGCTCGCGGCAGTCTCGACGTCCTTGCTCCGCCATCTCCTTGGGATAATTGCCTCGCTCAGCGAAAGTCTCGAGCTTGGCCCAGCAGTTCTCCAGCCCTCGAACGACGTGCTCGGCGGACGCCACGCTGTCGTGACGGACGATGTAGTCGTAAATCTCTTCGATGTCGCGCTCGGCTTCGTCCGTCAGCAGGACTTCGCGCACTATCACGGATATTTCTTCTTGAGTCGCGCGCGAACTCGCGCCATCGCCTCATGCGCCGGACGGACACGGCCCTCTTCGAGAGCTTTATCGCCCGCCGTCAGCACTTTCAGAAACGCCAGCGTCTCCTGTGTCTCTTCGTAGGAGCGCACATCCTGGACGATGACCTTCGCCTCGCCGTTGACGGTCAGGATCACTGGATTGCCCGTCTCGGTGATGTCTTCGATCATCTCGGCCGCTTTGGCCTTGAAGGTGCTGACGGATTTGATCTGACCGGCGAGCTTCATGGCAAACCTCAATTCGGACTGAATATGGTCCGAATTGAGCAGGTTCGCAATATGCGTGCCTTACCGCCCCGTCGCGGCCTTGGACGCGATGCGGTCGGTCGCCGGCTTCGGCTGCAGCCGGTCCGCCGTCACCGGCGTGCCGCCGACGAACTCGATGCCGATGCCGTGCTCGTGATGACGCGCGACGCGGCCGGCCATCTGGCCGATCAGCACGAACTCGCCGATCGGCGGGCGCACGTCGGTCTTGAGCGAGACGCCGCTGACCGACAGGTCCATCACCTCGCAGGCGACGAACTGGCCGTCGGCGCGGGTGAAGCGCGCGATGCCCTTGGTGGGCGTGCGGTCGTGGCGGCGCATCTCGGTCTCGTCGATGAGCGCGCGGTTCATGAACAGGATGAGCTGCTCGGCGATACGCTCGCGCTTGGCGGGCGTGCAGTTGAAGCGCACGCCGAAGTCGGGCCCCTCGACGCGGGCCAGCGTGCCCTCGAGGCGGCCGAAGCCGTCGACGTACAGCACGATCTGCGTGCCCTGAGCCAAGACCAGGTCGCATTCGATCGAGGCGCCGCCCGGCGACAGGTCGACGACCTTGCAGTGGCACTCGCGCGAATCCGCCGGAACGAACAGCCGGCCGGTCAGATCGACGCGCACGCGCCGGAAGCGCCGGCGCTCCGCCTTGGCTTTGGCAATCACGGGCTCGATATCCTTCATGGCTTACGTACGGGCACGCCCAACTCGGTTTTCCCCGTTGCGAGTGTGGGCCCGCGACGGTCAACATAAGGTTACCAAGCCGACATCCGGGCAGGCATATTTCACCGCTCTTAAGCCGCACTTAACCTTCGCCGCCGCCCGCGCTATAGCAGGGCGGTCGGGTCGAGCTTGGAGATATTCATGATGCGGTTGCGTGCCGGAATGCTGGTTCTCAGCGTCGTTGTGATGGGCTGCGTGAACAACACGGCCTTGGACGACCTGCCGGAGACCAGGCCCGAGGCCGCCGCCTCCGCCTTCAACAAGGCGCTGTTCAAGGACTATTCGGCGCTGGCGCGCTCGTTCGGGCCGGTGGGCGCCTCGGCCGGCGTCGCCTTCGACCAGGGCGGCTCGATGGAGCTGACCGAGATGGACAGCTCCATCGGCGCGCTCGCCAATTCCTATGCCGAGAAGGCGATCATCGCCGCGCGCGGCTCGCTGGTCGAGCCCGAGCCCGCCATCGACGTGCCGACCCACAAGATGCGCGATCGGCTGATTCGCGCGCTGGAGCGCGGCCGCGACGGCTTCGCCGTCGACGCGGCGCGCGCCCAGGTCGACTACGACTGCTGGCTGCTGAACGGCTCGGTGCGCTCGATGGCGCGCGCGACGAAGCGGTGCCTCGCCTCGCTCGAGGTTTCGCTCAGGAAGCTGGAGGCCGAGGCCAAGGCGCCGCCGCCCGCTCCCGCCGCGCCGCCGCCCTCCGACAACACCGACAAGCCCGCGGTCCAGCCATGAAGGCCTATGACTATATCGTCGTCGGCGCCGGCAGCGCGGGCTGCGTCCTGGCAAGCCGCCTCTCGGCCGATCCGAACGTCGAGGTGCTGCTGATCGAGGCGGGCGGCCGCGACAAGTCGGCGATGATCCACATGCCGGCGGGCATCCCCGCCCTTCTCGGCAAGCCCAATCCGTACAACTGGTACTACGAGACCGAAGGTCAGCTGCACCTGAACGGCCGCAAGCTCTATTGGCCGCGCGGCCGGGGCTGGGGCGGCTCGTCCTCGATCAACGGCATGATCTATATCCGCGGCCATGCGCGCGACTATGACGGCTGGCGGCAGATGGGTTGCGACGGCTGGTCGTTCGCCGACGTGCTGCCCTATTTCAAGCGCGCGGAAGGCAACGAGAAGGGCGGCGACGATTTTCACGGGCACGACGGGCCCTTGCGCGTGTCGAGCGGGCGCTCCGTCAATCCGCTGTTCCGCAGCTTCGTGCAGGCGGGCCAGGAAGCCGGACATCCGTATACGGACGACTTCAACGGCGCCCAGCAGGAAGGCTTCGGGCCCTACCAGCTCACCATCCACGAGGGCAAGCGCTGGAGCGCTGCCAAGGCCTATCTGCACGACGCGGTGAAGCGGCCGAACCTGACGATCGAATCCCACGCCCACGTCGCGCGCATCCTGTTCGAGGGCAAGCGCGCGGTCGGCGTCGAGTTCGTGCAGAGGAAACAGTCGCACAAGGTCCGCGCGACGCGCGAGGTGCTCTTGTGCGGCGGCGCTGTGAACACGCCGCAGGTGCTGATGCTGTCGGGCGTCGGCGACGGCGAGGTGCTGAACCGCTTCGACATCCCCGTCGTGGCCGACATGAAGGGCGTGGGCAAGAACCTGCAGGACCATCTCGACTGCTCGATCCAGTACGAATGCACCCAGCCGATCACGCTGTTCAGCCAGTCCAAGCCGCTGAACGCGCTCAAGACCGGCCTGCAATACATGCTGTTCGGCACGGGCCTTGCCACCGGCCAGGGCCTCGAGTCCGGCGCCTTCCTGAAGAGCCGCCCCGATCTCGAAACGCCCGACCTGCAGTTCCATTTCATCACCGCGCTGATGTACGACCACACGCGCGTCAAGGGCGACCGGCACGGCTTCATGACCCATGTCTGCCAGCTGCGGCCGCAGAGCCGCGGCTACATCTCGCTCAAATCGGCCGACCCGCTGGTGGCGCCGCTGATCCAGCCGAACTATCTGGAGGCCGAGGAGGACCGCCGCGTCATGCGCGAGGGCGTCAAGCTGGCGCGCGAGGTGTTCGCGCAGACCTCGTTCGATCCCTATCGCGGGCCCGAGCTGATGCCCGGCGCGCACGTCACCAGGGACGAGCAGATCGACGCCTTCATCCGCAAGACCGCCGAGACGATCTATCACCCGGTCGGCAGCGCCAAGATGGGGACGGATGGCGAAAGTGTCGTCGATCCGCAATTGAAGGTTCACGGTTTGGAAGGATTGCGCGTCGTCGACGCCTCGGTGATGCCGGCGCTGGTCAGCGGCAACACCAACGCGCCCACGATCATGATCGCCGAGAAGGCCTCGGACATGATCCTGGGACGGCCCGCGCTTGCGCCGCAATTCGTCAAAGTTGCCGAGGATCACGCCAGGGTGGCGGCGCAATAGCGCCATCTTCGCCATGCCGCTATCTTTGCCATGGCTTCGCCCATATGCTGGCGGCTGCAACTCCGCTGCCGGGCTGGGCGTTATGGACGGTATGAAATCCTTCAGGCTCGCCTTCGCCGCCGCGCTTTTCGCGTTGCCCGCCGTTGTGTCGTCGAGTCACGCCCAGACGGAACGCTACGACGTCAAGACGATGAACTTCGATCTCTGGTGCCAGGAGCAGGCGGGCCTTCCGCCCGACCGCTGCGACAAGCGCCTGCCGGACGACGAGGCCCGGTTCGAGGCCTATCGCGCCAAGATCGAGAAGTACGAGGTTCCCTTCCTCGAGCGCAAGGACCACGAGCAGCAGTTCGACCGCGACGTCATGCACGCCGACCCGCTGGACAATCCGATCCACAAGAACGATCAGCAGCGCGGCGAAACTCCGATGCCGCAGCAGGATCCGCAATAGGCCTCGAGGCCCGGCCGCGCTTGCGGGTCGTCCCTACTGGTTGCCGTTGAACAGCTGCGCCATGCGGCGCAGGACCTCTTCGGAATTGACCTCGACATCGGCGGGTTTGTCCTGGTTCACGACCAGGCGCAGATGCGGCGCCTTGGGATGGTTGCGCATCGCCTGCACCGGCGGCGGAGGCGGCGCCAGATGGACGGGTGCGGCGAGCGGCTCGTCCTCGCGCACCAGGGCCGAGGCCACCAGGCGCTGGAAGGCGATGGGGCGGCCGGCGAGCAGCGCCATGTCGCTCAGCACCTGCGTCAGGCCCAGGAAGCGCATCGGCTCGCCGCCGTTGAAGGTGATCGGCGCCAGGATGGTCTCGAGCTCCACCATGCCGCAATCCGCGGTCGCCCCGATCGCCGAAAGGCACACCGGCTGTCGCGTCTTCTGGGCCTGCTTGAGCAGCGAGCCGAGCGCGATGCCCGACTGGCCTTCCCAATGCGCAAGGAATCCGGTGCCTTTGAGCTCCATGCCGAAGCGCTCGCACAACCCGGTGCCGGCGAGGCGATAGATCGGCCGTCCCGGATTGGCCGCGTCGAGGATGAAGACGTGGCTCAGCATGCGCTTGATCGCGCGCGGATCGATGTCGGTCTGATCGGGAACGTCGCGTCCGTTGCGAAGGCGGCTCCAATAGCCGACCAGGAGATGGGAGTTCTTGTGCTTCATGGACGCTCGCCCCGTGATGTGTCGGCAGGGCGATTGATCCAGTTCGGAACGCCGCTCTGCGCTTACCGGAACGGGAGAGCGAAAGGCATGCCAGCTTTTGTTATGACCAGGGTCCGCGCTGGAAATAGGGGCCGAAATAGCGCACGTCGCGCGATTTCAGGACGGGGGTGAGCACCAGCCCGGCGATGAAGCCGCCGACATGGGCCCAGAAGGCGGTGCCGGGCTTGGACGGGTCGGTATAGGCCGCGCTCAAGAGCTGCAGCCCGAACCAGATGCCGACCACCCACACCGCGCGCACCCAGAGCGGATAGAAGATGATGCCGAGCGGGATGATCACGTGCACCCGCGCGCGCGGATACAGCAGCATATAGGCGCCGAGCACGCCCGAGATCGCGCCCGAAGCGCCGACCATCGGCACGGCCGAATTGGGATCGACGGCGCCCATGGTCAGGGCCGCGGCCACCCCGCTCGCGAAATAGAACAGGATGAACTTGAAGTGCCCCATCGCCTCTTCGATGTTGTTCCCGAATATCCACAGATAGAGCATGTTGCCGGCCAGATGCAGGAAGCCGCCATGCAGGAACATCGAGATGAAGATGGTGGCGAAGGCGGGGATGCCCAGCAGCTCCGACGGCGCTTCGGCCCGGCCGAAGAAGCCGGCCGGGGTGAAGCCCAGGACCGTCAGCGCGCCGTCGAAGGCGCGCTCGCCGAGCGACAGCTCCCAGAGATAGGCCGCCACGCAGACCGCGACCAGGAGCCAGGTCACGAAGGGGGTATGGCTGACGGGATTGTCGTCCGAGATCGGGATCATCGGCGGTTTGCCTGGGGTACGAGTCGCTTGGATGTGCCAGTTTGGAGCACGTCCAAGGGCAAAACCAAGGCATCCTGTGGCACGGATCGTGAAGCGACGGGCGCGGTCATTAAGGCTTCGTCCAACTTCCCGTCATTGGGAAGCGCGAGCCATGTTTAGGATGACGCAGTCATGGAGCCAAGCATGTCGCCGATCTCTTTCAGGTTTGTGGTTAGCGCGCTCGCGGGCGCGGCACTGGTGGCGGCCGCGGCCACGCCGGCCTCTGCGGGCGGATTCTATACCGGCGGCGGCGCGCCAGGCATCAGCGTCGCGGGCAGCGGCGGCGGCTTCGGCAGCGTGAACGGCGGCTATGGCGGCGGCGGCGGCGGGTGCCACGATCATCCGATCATCATCAACAAGAACATCAACATCAACAAGAACCTGAACCTCAACAAGAACATCAACATCAACAAGGTGGTGGTGATCAACAAGATCAACGTGCAGGTCGCCGCCTTCGCGCAGGCGATGGCCGAGGCGAATGCGCAAGCCGGCGCGCAGGTCATCGTCTATGGCGGCGGCAGCTACGAATACGTCAACATCCACAACAATTCCGACATCGGCGCGGTCGCTGTGGCGCGCGGGCATTGCGAGATGCAGGATGCGACCGTGGTCAAGTCGATCCATGCGGTGTGCATCGCCGCCGACGGCCGCGAGTTCCCGGCCACGCATATGACCGCCGACACCTGGATCGAGTCGTCCTATGAGGGCGAGGTCGCGCGCTGCATCGCGGGCGCGCGCCTGAAGATCGTGATGGGCGACGTGGTCCAGTCCGACCAGGGCATGGCCGGCCTCTATTCCAAGGGCGTGATCCTGCAATGCGGCGAGGGCGAGGCGGTGCGCCACTTCAAGGACGGCATGCTGAAATGCGCGCCGGCGA
>Ga0213876_10000343_pt1 | contig 40521 bp, 37 predicted proteins | sample BarmaccomBMRX_R9_FD_160113 | JGI IMG/M metagenome (GOLD analysis project Ga0213876, IMG submission 160113) | Root-associated microbial communities from Barbacenia macrantha in rupestrian grasslands, the National Park of Serra do Cipo, Brazil - RX_R9 | ecosystem: Host-associated > Plants > Roots...
TCTTAATAATTAAAATCGCAGATGTTTTTATAACCTAGTACTGGTTCCTTTGAAGCTTTATAGCTACAAACAGTCTAATTCCTGGCCTTTTATTTATTAAAGTTGAATCTATGATAAGCAGAGTTCTCATCAATAAACCTACCGCACCCATACCTTTTTAAATACATTTAGAACAGAATCATAGCCATAGCCCATACCCTCACAACCTTGACGCTTCAAAATGCCGCGTGTTAAACTTCCGCTCTTTTAGCCATACCGCAAAATTTACTACAGTTAAGTTTGCGGCTGACTTGTGCTCACTGACAGGGTTCGTCCCACGGGTTCAACTTTATGCTAGCCTTCGCAGAATCCATCCAACTCATTCCGGACGGCACAATTTTAATTCACATAGCGATCATTATTTCGATGGTCTTCGTCCTAAACAGGCTACTGTTCAAGCCTGTGCTCCGAACGCTCAACGACCGCGAAGCGCGTACACACGGGCGCAGCGACGAGGCGCGCGAGACGATCCGGAAGGTGGGGGAGAGTCTGTCTCGTTACGAGAACTCTTTGAGGCAGGCGCGCGCCGAAGGCTATAGCCTTTTGGAACGACAGCAGTCTGAGGCCAACGGCGAGCGGCAGCGCAGGATAGCCGAGGTGCGGAGGGAGGTTGAGGAGCAACTCGGGCAAGAGAAGAACGAGATACAGGCTCAGGCCGAACGGGCTCGGGCGACCCTTTTAGGCGAGGCCGAGCGCGTGGCGGCTGACATCAAGGTGCAGGTGCTTCGCAGGTAGGTTGGCTATTCCGGATAAGCGTTCAGTTCAACTACGTGTGAGTGAGCGGCGCCCGACGCATACGGGCCGACACGCCGGGTCTATTTAAAAATGGATTTCCAGGAGCTTCTGCCGACCATCGCGAAGTTAGTCAACCTGCTGCTGTTCGTCGGGTTGATGTTCTATTTCCTGCGGCGGACGATTATCGGGGCGTTCCGCGGGCGCCAGGACAGCATCCGCCACGAGCTAATGCGGGCGGAAGAGGAGCGTGCGGCCGCGGAAGCCAGGCTCCAGGAGGTCGAGGGGCGCCTGGCACGTCTGGACGCGGAGGTCGGGGCGATCAGGGCGAACGCGCAGAAGGAGGCCGCCGAGGAGCGCGCGCGCGTCGAACGTGCGACGGAGGCGGAGATCAAAAAGATTCGCGAGCAGGCGCGGCGCGAGATCGAGAGTGCGGCGAAGGCCGCACGCGCCGAGTTGCGCACGTTCACGGCGGGGCAGAGCGTGAAACTGGCCGAGGAGATGATCCGCAGAGACATCCGCCCCGAGGATGACGCGCACCTGGCGAGGGAGTACGTGGAAGAGTTGGGAGGTGTCAGGCGTTGAGTTCGCAGGCGGTCGCGCGTCGTTACGCGGTGGCTTTGGCCGAGGTCGTGCTCGCGCGCGGCGAGGCGCAGGAGGTGCGCGAGGAGCTGGCGGCGTGGGACGAGCTGGTGCGCTCGAACGCGCAGTTGCTCGAAGTGTTCCGCCACCCGGCCATCACACAGGAGCAGAAGCGTGCCGTGCTCGAAGAGCTGATACGGCGCACGCGTCCGCGGCCGACGACGGCCAACTTCCTGAAGGTGCTACTCCAGAACGGCAGGCTCTCGGAGCTGAGCGAAGTCAGCACGCAGTTCGCGCAGGAGTTGGATCGCCGCTCGGGGGTCGTGACGGCTCAGGTGACGACGGCGCGCCCGCTCTCGGCCGACGCACAGGAGGCTCTGCGCGCGCGGCTCGGGCAGTTGACGGGCAGCCGCGTGCGGCTTCAGTTCGAGGTGGACGACGAGTTGATTGGCGGCGTCGTGACGCGCATCGGCTCGACGTTGTACGACGGGTCGGTGCGCGGCCGTTTGCAACAGATAAGGCAGAGGATGGCCGGGGAGGGGTAAGCCTCTCCGTTTAAATCGGAAGTCAAAGATCAAATCATGGAACCGATTAGAGCGAACGAGATCAGCGAAATCATCCGCCAGCAGATCGAGAACTTCGAGGCGGGCGTGACGGTGACCGAGGTCGGCACGGTCATCAAGATCGGCGACGGCATCGCCGAGGTGCACGGCTTAGAGAAGGTGATGGCCGGCGAGCTGCTTGAGTTCCCGCACGAGGTGCGCGGGCTCGCGCTGAACCTTGAAGAAGATAAGGTCGGCGTCGTGCTCTTCGGCGAGTATCAGATGGTCAAAGAGGGCGACACGGTCAAGCGCACGGGGCGCATCATGAGCATCCCGGTGGGCGAAGCGGTCGTCGGCCGCGTCGTCAACGCGCTCGGCGTGCCCATCGACGAGCGCGGGCCGATCTCGGCCGACGCCTACAACCCTCTGGAGCGCATCGCGCCCGGCGTGGTTGACCGCCAGCCGGTGAAGGAGCCTTTGCAAACGGGCCTCAAGGCCATCGACTCGATGGTGCCCATCGGGCGCGGCCAGCGCGAGCTGATCATCGGCGACCGGCAGACGGGCAAGACCGCGGTCGCACTCGACGCCATCATCAATCAGAAGGGCAAGGACGTCATCTGCGTCTACGTCGCCATCGGCCAGAAGAACTCGACGGTGGCGCAGGTCATCAAGACCCTGGAAGACTTCGGCGCGATGGACTACTCCATCGTCGTCAGCGCGACGGCCTCCGACCCGGCGGCGATGCAGTACCTCGCGCCTTACGCGGGCGCGGCCATCGGCGAGTACTTCCGCGACCGCGGCCGCCACGTCCTGACCGTCTACGACGACCTGTCGAAGCACGCCGCGGCCTACCGCGAAATCTCTCTGCTGCTCCGCCGTCCGCCGGGGCGCGAGGCGTTCCCGGGCGACGTCTTCTACCTGCACTCGCGCCTGCTCGAACGCGCGGCCAAGCTCTCGGACGCAGAGGGCGCGGGCTCGCTCACGAGCCTCCCCATCATCGAGACGCAGGCGGGCGACATCTCGGCCTACATCCCGACGAACGTCATCTCGATTACCGACGGGCAGATTTTCCTGGAGGCCGACCTCTTCAACTCGGGCATCCGCCCGGCGATTAACGTCGGCAACTCCGTGTCGCGCGTCGGGGGCTCGGCGCAGATCAAGGCGATGAAGCAGGTGGCGGGCACGCTCCGCCTCGACCTCGCGCAGTACCGCGAGCTGGCGGCCTTCGCGCAGTTCGGCTCCGACCTCGACCGCGCCACGCAGGCGCAGCTCGCGCGCGGCCAGCGCCTCGTCGAGATTCTGAAGCAGCCGCAGTACCGGCCGATGGATGTCGAGCAGCAGGTGCTCATCCTCTGGGCGGCGACGAGCGGGCAGCTCGACGACATCCCCGTTGACCAGGTGCGCCGCTTCGAGGCCGACTTCCAACGCTTCGTCGAAACGTCGCAGCCGGGCATTCTCAACGCCATCCGCGAGAAGAAGGCGCTCACCGACGAGATCAAAGAAGAGCTGGTCGGCGCCGTCAACGACTTCAAATCTTCCTGGCAGGAGAGAGCGCTCAATCCGCAACCCGAGCCGCCGGGCTCCGATCCGACGCGGGCGATCACGACCGCCGCGGCCGGAGCGTAAAGGAAATGATGAATGACGAGTGATGAATGATGAATGAAAGGCGCGACGCCCCTTCTTCAACATTCATCACTCATCACTCATCGCTCATCATTTAGACAATGGCTAACCTCCTCGACATCCGCCGGCGCATCAAGTCGGTCAAGAACACGCAGCAGATCACGAAGGCCATGAAGATGGTCTCGGCGGCGAAGCTGAAGCGCGCGCAGGAGCGCGCCGTCTCCGCCCGCCCGTTCGCGGTGAAGATGGCGGAGGTGCTGACCGAACTCGCCTCGCACGCGGGCGAGGACTTCAAGCACCCCTTGATGGACGCGCGCGGCGACGAGCGCTACCTGCTCGTGCTCGTCACGGCCGACAAGGGGCTCGCCGGCGCCTTCAACGCGAACCTCGTCAAGGCCGCGCAGGCTTTCATCCGCGAGCACGAGGGGAAGACGGTCGAGATTCTCGCCGTCGGGCGCAAGGGCCGGGACTTCTTCCGCCGCCGCGGCGCCGAGATAGTCGGCGAGTACATCGGGCTGACGGGGAAGGGAAGAATCGAACACGCCGAGGCGTTGGAGATCGCGCGCGACGTGATGCGCCGCTTCACGGAGGACGAGGGGCTGGACAAGGTCTTCGTCATCTTCAACGAGTTCCGCTCGGTCATCTCGCAGCGCGTCGTCGTCGAGCAGATTCTGCCCGTGGCGCGCGCCGAGGAGGAGGGCGGGGAAGAGGGCGAGGCGAAGAACCTCGTCGGCTACAAGTACGAGCAGCCGCCGGAGGTGATCTTCAGCCAGCTCCTGCCGCGCCTGGTCGAGACGCAAATCTACCGCGCGCTGCTTGAGTCGGTGGCGAGCGAGCAGGGCGCGCGCATGACCGCGATGGACTCGGCGTCGAAGAACGCGGGCGAGCTGATCCAGTCGCTCACGCTCAACATGAACCGCATCCGCCAGGCGAGCATCACGCGCGAGATCATCGAGATCGTCTCGGGCGCGGCCGCCGCGCAGTAACGAAAATTCAAAACACGTAAGCAGGTGAGGGAAGCAGGCGTTCGCGGCTTCCCTCTTTCTCTTTTAAGACGGATGGCGAATCAGGTCGAAGGTGAGGGGAGCGGTTGGCGCCGACGACTCTGGCGCTACGGGCCTTTGGCGGCGTGGGCGTGCTTCGTGCTGTTGGCTTCGTCGTCGAGCTTCTCGGCGTCGAACACGTCGCGCATCATCAGGCCGCTGCTGCTGTGGCTCTTCCCGGACATCTCGGAGGATTCGCTCAATTACGTCCACTTCCTCATCCGCAAGACCGCGCACTTCTCGGAGTACGCCCTGCTGGCGCTGCTCGCGGCGCGCGCCTTCCGCACTTCTCGACGGGAGAAGCTCAGACGATTCTGGTGGCTCGCCGCCTTCGCGCTCGTCGCCTGCGTCTCGCTCCTGGACGAGTACCACCAGAGCTTCCTGCCCTCGCGCACCGGCACCATCTACGACAGCCTGCTCGACATGACGGGCGGCGCGGCGGCGCTCGCGTGCGCGGCCCTGTGGCTCGCGCGCGGGCGCAAAAAGTCTCGGCCCCGCTGAATCAAAGCTACTGCCACTTTCGGCGAGGCGTGGTATTCTACGGTTCGCCCCGGACAGTTTCGGCCTCTCCTTTAAGCCGAGGAACCCACCATGCTTAGGAATTTGAGGCAGCCACGCCGCGTCGTCATCACGGGGCTCGGGTGCGTGACGCCGCTGGGCGTCGGGCGCGAGGCGTTCTGGGGCGGGCTCGTGCGCGGCGAGAGCGGCGTGCGCCGCATCGAGGGCTTCGACGTGTCCGGCTCGCCCGTCCGCATCGCCGGCCAGGTTCCGAACTTCGACTGGGAGGGCGAGCTGAAGGCGAAAGACCGGCGCCACGTCGCGCGGACGGTGCCGCTGGCGCTGGCCGCGGCGCGCGAGGCGCTGGACGACGCGCGGCTCCACCCTTCCGACTTCTCAACGGAGGAGCGGCGCGCCTTCGGCGTCGTGCTCGGCACCGGCGGCGGCGGGCTCGAATTCACCGAGCGGCAGTACGAGCAGTATTTCAAGCGCGGCGACTCGGCGGCCGCGAGCGTCTACACCATCCCCTCGTCCACGCACGGCGGGCTCTCCTCCGAGCTGTCGATGGCCTTCGGGCTGCGTGGCCTCTCGCACATCGTCTCGACCGGCTGCACCTCTTCGACCGACGCCGTCGCCTACGCCGCGCAGCACATCGCGCTCGGCCGGCAGGAGGCGATGCTCGCCGGGGGCTCCGACGCGCCGCTCGCGCCCGGCATCCTCGCGGGCTTCTGCCTGATGAAGGTCTTGACCGAAGACTGGAACGACGAGCCCGCGCGCGCCAGTCGCCCCTTCTCGCGCGACCGCTCGGGGATGGTCTTGGGCGAGGGCTCCTGGGTCTACGTGTTGGAGGAGTACGAGCGCGCGCGCCGGCGCGGGGCGAACGTCTACGCGGAGATAAGCGGGTACGGTGCGACGTGCGACGCGTACCACCGCGTGCGTTTGGAAGACACGGGCGAGGAGCCCGCGCGCGCGATGCGGCTCGCGCTGCAAGACGCGGGGCGCGCGCCGGAAGAGGTTGACTACGTGAACCTGCACGGCACCTCGACCGTGCTCAACGACCGCATCGAGACGCGCGCCCTCAAGCTCGCGCTCGGCGAGGCGGCGCACCACATCCCGATGTCAGGCACGAAGTCGCAGATCGGACACCCGCAGGGCGCCTCGGGCGCGGCGGGGCTCGCCGCGGCCCTGTGCGCGATGCAGACGGGCGTCATCCCCCCGACCATTAACCTCGACGAGCCCGCGCCCGAGTGCGACCTCGACTACACGCCCAACCAGGCGCGCGAGCGCGAGGTGCGCGTGGCGCTCTGCAACTGCATCGGCTTCGGCTCGAAGAACAGCGCGCTCGTCGTCGAGCGCCCTTCGGAGTGAAACGTCAGGCATGAAAACTTCGCTCGCCATCTTCGTCGTCCTGCTCGCGGCGCTGGCGCGCGTGCCGCACGCCCGGACGCAGGGCGGCGCCGGGCACTTCTCGAAAGAGGGGCTCGCGTTCGACTACCCCGCCGGGTGGGCGCTCGCAGACACCGGCGACGCGCAGATGCAGCGCCTCATGCTCACGCGGCCGGGCGGGTCGAACGTCATCATCGTCTTCGCGCAGCGCGAGCCGATCAAGAACGCGAGGCAGCTCTCCGAGTCACGCCGCGGCGTGACCATGCCCTACGTCGCCAACGTCGCGCACAAGCTGGGCCTCGACCATCCGCCGCCGCCGAACGAGGCGCAGTGCGTGCCCGTCGGCGGGCGCCCCGCGCTCGGCTTCCGCCTGACCGGGAATTATGAGGGCGAGCCGACGACGGCCGAGGTCTACACGGTCGTGCTCGGGCAGCGCCTGCTCCACCTCGTCCACCTCCGCGCCGAGAAGGACGAGGCCGCGGGCGCCGCCGCCTGGAAGACGCTGCTCGACACGCTCAAGGTTGACGCGCCGGCGCAGCCCTCGCCCGAGGCCGACAAGATAGAGGATATCGTCGCGGGCGGCGTGCTCAACGGCAGGGCCGTGAGGAAGCCGCAGCCGGGGTACCCGGCCCTTGCGAAGAGTGCGCGCGCGCAGGGCACGGTCGCCATACAGATAGTCATCGACGAGAAGGGTAACGTCACCTCGGCGGTAGGCATCTCGGGCCACCCGCTGCTGCAACCCGCGGGCGTGGAGGCCGCACGACGCGCGAAGTTCGAGCCGACGACGATGTGCGGGCAGCCCATCAAAGTCACGGGCGTCATCACCTATAACTTCGTGCTGATGTGAGCGTCCGATTCGGCCAACGCAGCTACGAGCTGGAGCACATCGACAAGGGCGACTACACGCCCGAGGAGTACGACGAGTGCTCGGCCGAGCTGCGCTGGGTCAACCGCTGGATGGGCGACGCGAGCGCTTTGAAGCGCTCGGTGCTGCCCGACATCGCCCGCGGCGGCGCGCGCGAGTTCACGATGCTCGACGTGGGCGCCGGCACGGGCGAGCTGCTGCGCGAGGTGGCGCTCGCGGCGCGGGGCCGCGGCGTGCATGCGCGCCTCGCCGGGCTTGAGCTGAACGAACGCGCGGCCGCAGGGCTCGTCGAAGAGTCGCGCGAGTTTAAGGAGGTCGTCTCGGTGCGCGGCGACGCGCTGCGCCTGCCCTTCGCCGACGGCGCGTTCGACTACGTGATGTGCTCGCTCTTCACACACCACTTCCGCGACGACGCGTGTGTCCGCGTCTTTCGAGAGATGGCGCGCGTCGCGGGGCGGCGCGTCTACTGCATCGACCTGCACCGGCACCCCGTCGCCTACTACTTCTACACGACGGTCGGCCGGCTCTTTATCCACACCCGCCTCGTCCGCGAGGACGGCGCGCTCTCCATCCTCCGCGGCTTCCGCCCCGGCGAGCTTCGTCGTCTGGCGGAGCGCGCGGGGCTGAAGGACGTGAAGGTCGAGCGGCGCTTCCCTTACCGTTTAGTTCTGAGCGCGAGCGTATGACCGAGGAGTTCGACGCAATCATCGTGGGCGGCGGGCCGGCGGGGGCGAGCGCGGCGGTGCGCCTGGCCGCGGCGGGCGCGCGCGTGCTGCTCGCGGAGCGCGACCGCTTCCCGCGCGAGAAGCTGTGCGGCGAGTTCATCTCGCCCGAGTGCCTCTGGCACTTCGCGCGCCTCGGCGTGCTCGAAGAGATGGGGCGCGGCGGCGGCGCGCGCGTCTGGGAGACGGTCTTCTACGCGCCCTCGGGCCGCGGCGTCTCGGTGCCGAGCGCGTGGTTCGGCGGGCAGGGCGGGGACGCGCTCGGCCTGAGCCGCGCCGAGATGGACGCGCGCCTGCTGGCGCGCGCGCGGGAGGCGGGCGTCACCGTGTTGGAGGGGGCCGGGCTCGCGTCGCTCGTCGTCGAAGGCGGGCGCGTGCTGGGCGTCCGCCTGCACGCGGACGGCGGGCCGCGGGAGTTCCGCGCGCGGGTCACGCTCGACGCGACGGGGCGCCACCGCGCGGTCGTGCGGCGGGCCGGGCGCGAGTTGGGAAGGGAGGGGGGCGAGTGGCGCGGCGGGCCGGAGAGCCTGGTCGCCTTCAAGACCCACCTCGAAGGCACGCGCGGCGCGGCGGGCGCCTGCGAACTCTACTTCTACTCGGGCGGCTACGGCGGCATCATCCCGGTCGAGCGTGGGCTGAGCAACATCTGTTTCATGGTGCGCGCGCGCGACGTGCGCGCCTGCGGGAGCGACCCGGAGCGCGTGCTGCGCGAAGTGCTGATGCGGAACCGGCGCGCGGCCGAGACGCTCAAGGAGGCGACGGCGCGGACGCGCTGGTTCGGCGTCTCGCTCGAAGGCTTCGGCCGCCACGAGCCCGCGCCCTTCGAAGGGCTGCTCGCCGTCGGCGACGCCGCGGCCTTCATCGACCCCTTCACGGGGAGCGGCATGCTGATGGCGCTCGAAGGCGGCGAGATCGCGGCGCGGGCCGTCTCGGGCTGGCTCGCGCGCGGCGTCGGGAAGTTCGCGGCGCTCGCGCGCGAGTACCGCGCCGCCTACGCCTCACGCTTCGACGCGCGCCTGCGGATGTGCAACCTGATCCGCCGCGCGGCGTTCGCGCCCGCCGCGCTCGTCGAGGGCACCATCCTCGCGCTCAACGCGAGCGCGGCCGTCCGGCGCCGGGTCGCGCGCTCCACCCGCGTCCGCGCCGCTTGAAGAGAAGGTTCTCTTGCCAAAGGCAGTCCGTTTAAGGTACAAAGTCGTGCGTAAGTGAAGACCGTTTGCACTCCGTAACGAACAGAGTTTTAAGCCACAGACCTCCTTTAACGAAGCGGGCGAAGACGCGACTCAAGCTTCCCGGCGTGCGCGCCCGCCTTCTGTTCGTGAGCGGCCCTTGCAGAACTCCCGCTGGCGGATTTATTGGGCGCGGAAACAATGGCGCGCCGCTTCCGCCCGAATCAAGCTTAGTCTTTCTAAGGAGAGAAGAGTTATGCGTGCTAACCCCCGGCGGTGGCTCCCGACCGCTTACCGTTTTGTGCTCGCGTGCGCCCTCGCGCTCAGCTGCGGCGCGGCGGCCGCGCTGGCACAGGCCGACGCGACCTCCGCCAACCTCAGCGGCTTCGTGCGCGACCCCGCGGGCGCGGTCGTCACGGGCGCCACCGTCACGGCGCGCAACCCCGCGGTCGGAGTCGTCCGCACGGCCACGACGAACGGCGAGGGCTTCTACCAGATCGTCCAGCTCCCGCCGGGGCCGTACGAGGTGACGGTCGAGGCCGCCAACTTCAAGAAGGCCGTCGTCCCCACCGTCACCGTCACCGTCGGCCAGCGCGCCGACCTCGACTTCACGCTTGAGATCGGGCAGATCACGGACGTGGTCACCGTCACCGGCGCGCAGACCGAGCTGATCGAGGCTTCGAAGACCAACGTCTCGAACACGGTTGACCAGACGCGCATCGAGAACCTGCCGATCAACCAGCGCGACTACATCAACTTCACCCTGACGACCTCGACCGTCACGCGCGACAACGGACGGCCCATCGGGCCGGCGCCCACCTCGGGCTTGAACTTCGGAGGCCAGCGCGGCCGCTCGAACCTCGTGCAGGTGGACGGCGCCGACAACACCGATAACTCGGTCAACGCCTCGCGCTCGACCGTCTCGCAGGAGGCGGTGCAGGAGTTCCAGGTCGTCACCAACTCCTTCGCGCCCGAGTTCGGCCGCTCGGCGGGCGGCGTCGTCAACGTCGTCACCAAGTCGGGCACCAACGACGTGCGCGGCAACGTCTTCGGCTTCATCCGCCACAAGTCGATCCAGGCGCGCAACCCGTTCGCGCCCATCATCGACAACGACCCCGGCAAGAAGCCGCCCTTCACGCGCGCGCAGTACGGCGCGACGCTCGGCTTCCCGCTCGACCGCGACAACACCTTCGGCTTCCTCGCCTTCGAGCAGCGCAAGCGGCAGGAGTCGGGCTTCTTCACCTCGAACGTGGTCGGCACCCTGACTTCGAGCGTCACCATCGGCGCGCCCTTCCTCCCCTTCTCGCAGACCTTCGACCGCATCACCGCGCAGCAGGCGACCTACGTCCAGGGGCTGCTCACGCAGGCCGGGCAGCTCATCGCGACCGGCACGCCCGGGAACGTCGCGACGGGTCAGGCCATCGCCGGCGCGGCCGTCCAGTACGCGACGCTCGCCTCCTCGGGCGGCCAGACGGGCCTGACCGGCGCGAGCACGCTGCGCAGCCCCGGCGGCGCCATCACCGCCGGCACGACCATCGGGCAGCGCTTCTTCCTGACCGGCGCGCCCGTCCCCGTCAGCCAGAACGCCTTCCGCCCGCTGCTGAACCTTAACACCGTCTTCCCCATCTCGGAGGACACGACCTTCTCGTCGGCGCGGCTCGACCACCGCATCAACGGCCGCAACGACCTGACGCTGCGCTTCGGCTACAATCCTTCGGACATCACCGGCATCCAGGTCGAGTCGCAGAACCAGGCGCTCGGCCAGAACGACTTCTCGCGCACCGGCATCCAGAAGCTGCGCGACGCGAACTTCGTCTCCACGCTCCACTCGACGCTCTCAAACACGATGGTCAACGAGGCGCGCTTCAACTTCGGGCAGCGCCGCGCGACCTTCACCTCGCAGAACGGGCAGGGGACGGCCTACAACATCACGGGCGCGGCCTTCATCGGCCGCGAGCTGTTCTCGCCGGTCGTCCGCACCGAGAACCGCTACGCCTACACCGACAACCTGAGCTGGGTCGCCGGCAACCACACGATGAAGTTCGGCGCCGACGCCAACTTCATCAGCGTCGGGGCGCTCTTCGAGCTGAACTTCGCCGGCCTCTTCAACTTCGGCGGCCTCTCGGCGACGACGCTCGCGGCCTTCCCCGGCGGCGACTGCCTGACCACGACGCAGGCCGGCTGCGCGCCCGCCTTCGAGCCCGTCCAGCAGTACGGGCTGGGATTCCCCGGCAACTTCGTGCAGGGCTTCGGCAACCCGAACAGCAAGCTCAAGAACCGGCCCTACGCCCTCTTCGCGCAGGACTCCTGGAAGGTGACGCAGAAGCTCACGCTCAACTACGGCGTGCGCTACGACTACGAGCAGACCGACAAGCTCGCCGTGCAGGACTTCGTTGACCCGCTCTCGGGCCTCGCCGTGCCGGCGACCAACACGCAGGCGTTCTACGACGCCTTCCACATCCAGCAGGGCTTCCCGCGCGACAAGAACAACTTCGCGCCGCGCATCGGCGCGGCCTGGGACGTGAAGGGGAACGGCTCGACGGTGCTGCGCGCCGCCTACGGTATCTTCTACGACCACCCGCTGCTCGCCATCGGCTTCAACTCCGACATCGCCGACAACGTGCAGCAGCAGCAGTTCATCTCGCTGCCCGGCAGCCCGACGCCGACCTCGCTCCTGAACGCCGTGCAGATTTTCCAGGGCACGGTCTGCACCGCCGCGGGCGGCAACCCGCTGTGCCCGCCGGGCGTCTTCACGCCGGGCGCGGCTGCGACGGCGCAGTACCAGTTCGGCCGCCAGCGCTTCAACGACCAGACCTTCCCCGGCTTCGGCCCATTCCTACCCTTCTCGCTGCCCGTCGCCTCCAACTTCGAGTTCGCCTACGCCAACCAGGCCAACGCGACCATCGAGCACAAGCTGACGGAGAACATGTCGCTCTCGGCGAGCTGGCTCTTCACGGGCGCGCACCACCTGCCGCACCCGACCAACCTCAACGCGCCGAACAACGCGCTGCTCATCCAGAACTACGTCCGCTGCTTCGGCACCCAGCCGACGAACACGACGGCCGTGCTGACGCTCACGCCCTCGACCTGCTCGAACATCGTGGCGCAGCCCGTGCCGGGCCTGATCGCCGTCACGACGCGCGGCGCGGTCGTCCAGCCGTTCGCGGCCAACCTCTTCCGCCCCTCGGGGCCGAACTACTTCTTCACGCAGGCCATCTCGGGCGGCACGGTCACGCCGGCCGTCTTCAACGGCGCGCTGACCGCGACCGGCGCGCTCGCGCACCCCGGCTTCGTCACCACCTTCGGCGACGTGAACGCGCAGGTCTCCGACGGCAACTCGGTCTACCACGCCGCCACGTTCGAGCTGCGCCGCCGCTTCGCCAACAACTACCAGTTCCTCGCCTCCTACACCTGGTCGCACTCGATTGACGACTCGTCCGACCTCCAGACCCTCCTGCTCCCGCAGGACGTGACGCGCCTCGACCTGGAGCGCGCCGACTCGCTCTTCGACCAGCGCCACCGCTTCGTCTTCAGCGGCGTGGTGGTCGCGCCCGGCTCCTGGCGCAGCGCGGGGGGCTACCGCAGCTTCCTCTCGGGCTTCGTCGTCGCGCCGATCTTCGAGTGGTCGTCGGGCCGGCCCTTCAACATCCTCTCGGGGCGCGACACGAACAACGACCTGTCGAGTTCGACCGACCGCCCGTCGGTGGACGCCAACGGCCAGCTCTTCGTGCCGGCCGCGTTCCAGTCCGGCAGCCTCGGGCGCAACCTCGGCCTGACGCACTCCTACCAGTCGCTCGACCTGCGCGTGACGCGCAACATCATGCTCGGCGAGCGGCTCCGCCTCGAAGTCATCGGCGAGGGCTTCAACCTCTTCAACCGCTTCAACGAGGCCGCCGCCTCGCCCCGCTTCGAGGACGTGAACGCGGTCGCCGACCGCGCCTCCAACGGCCGCTTCCGCAGCCGCTCCACCGCCGCCTTCGACCCCCGCCAGTTCCAGTTCGGCCTCAAGCTGAACTTCTAGGTAAGGGGCAAACTGCAAGCAGCCGCGGGCACTCCGATTTGGGGTGCCCGCGGCTGTTCGCCGTTTGTTTATAAGAAGGCGCGACCCGCGGACGCGGAAATTCGGGGCGGCTGTATGGCCCGGAGGGCGGCGGAAGAGTTAAACTGGCCGCGAACGGGGAACCACACAGCTCAGCCAGCGAGAGGGAGGGGAATGATGAGCACGCAGATGCAGCCGTCGCCGGACAGATACATCTTCCGCGGCACGAACCGCCAGAAGGGGCGCCACCACGCCGTCACGCCCGAGAACAGCTCGATGAAGCACCTCGTCTACGGGCGCATCATCCTGGACGGGGAGACGCCGCGCGTCTCGTTCTCGACCGAGACGTACGAGACGGGGCTCATCTGCCTCGCGGGCGCCTGCACGCTCAAGGCCGACGGCGAGACCTACCGCATCGAGCACCGCGACTCGATCTACCTCCCGCGCGACACGTCGGTCGAGATCGAGACCGAAGGGGGCGTCGATCTCGTCGAGTGCTCGGCCGAGGTCGAGGGCAAGTACCCCTTGCAGGTCGTGCGCTTCTCCGACATCGAGCGCGACCCGTCGCTCAGGTTCCAGACGGGCGGCCCCTCGACGACGCGCACCATCAACATCGCCTTGGGCAAGAACGTCCAGGCCGGCCGCATCGTCGCCGGCTTCACCTCCTCGGAGCCGGGCCACTGGACTTCCTGGCCGCCGCACGAGCACGCGGCGATGCTCGAAGAGCTTTACGTCTACTACGACATGCCCGCGCCGGCCTTCGGCGTGCAGTTCGTCTACACGAACCCGGACGAGCCGGAGTTCGTCGGCGTCGTGCACGACGGCGACGCGGTCGTGATGCCGCGGGGCTTCCACCCGAACGTCTCGGTGCCCGGCCACCGCATCAACTTCGTCTGGCTGATGGCCGCGCACCGCGAGACGGAGGACAGGCAGTTCGGCGTCGTCACCGTCCAACCGGGCTTCGACCAGGCCGGCACGGGCTTGGAAGCGAGTAGGAAGTGAAGGGGAGTAGGCAGTAGGCAGTTGAAAGCCGGTGTCAGAAATTCTGATTTAAATTCACAACGTTCGAGACGCGGGGCGGCTGCCTACTGCCTACTAAATTCCGGCGAACCCCTCCCGCGCAGGTGGCATCCGAAGTTCGACCTCTCCCTTCGGCCTCGTGGTTGTTAAAGACCTTGGCGTTATGAAACACTTCCCGCCTATGAAGAGACTGACCGTAAGCTTTGCCGCCGGCGCCGCGGCTCTCGTGCTCTGCTCCGCGCTCGCGCAGGCGCAGTCGGGCGCGACCCGACCCCGGCGCGTCACGCCCGTCCAGCCGACGGGCGAGTCGGCCAGCGCTGCGACTCCGGCCGCCGGCACGCCGACGGCGGGCGCGGGCTCGACCGCGCACGCGCTCTCGCTCCTGGATCAGAAGCAGTACGACGCCGCGCTCGCCGAGGCGCGGCAGCTCTCCACGGCCGACCCGAAGAACTCCGACGCGTGGAAGATCGCCGGCTACGCCGAGTTCTACCTCAAGCGCTACAACGAGGCGACCGCCGACCTCGAACGCGCGCTTGAGCTGAGCAGCGCCGGCGGGCAGAAGGACGCGAAGACCGAGGACGCGCTCGCCCAAGCCTACTTCTTCGCCGAGAAGTACGAGCAGGCGCTCCCGCTCCTCGTCGCCGCGACCACCCGCGCGGGCGCCAAGCCCGACGCCAACACGCTCTACTACCGCGCCATCGCCGAGATGAACCTCAAGCGGACGGCCGACGCCGAGCGCTCGTTCGGCGAGGTGCTGAAGGTTGACCCGAAGAACAAGTTCGCGCTCCTCTACCTCGGCCAGCTCGCCTTCAACCGGCAGGACTACGCGACGGCCGTCAACATGCTCAACCGCGCCACGCTCGCCGACCCGACCTTCGTGCAGGGCTGGGAGCTGCTGACGCAGGCTTACATGTTCCGCGGCCGCTCCGGGACGGGCGCGGCGGCCGACGCCGACTTCCTCTCGGCCGTGCGCGCGGCCGACTCGCTCGCGCGCCTGCGCAACGACGCGCGCTCCGCGCTGCTCCAGGGCCAGGCGCTCGTCTTCGCCCAGCAGTTTCCGAAGGCCGTCGCCGCGCTCGAACGCGCGGCCGCCGCGCCGGACGCGCCCGGCGAGACCTTCTACCTGCTCGGCTACGCGAACGCGCAGGCCAAGAACTTCCCCAAGGCCATCGCGGCGCTTGAGAAGGCCGCCGCCAAGACGCCCGACAACGTCGAGGTCTACCGCCTGCTCGGCTTCTCCTACGAGTCTTCGAAGGACTACACCAAGGCGCTCGCCGCCTACGAGAAGGGCCTCCAGCTCGCGCCCGCGGACGCCTACTTCAAAGAGTCCGCCGACCGCGTCCGCCCCTTTGCAAAATAAGCACGTGAACCGTAAACCGTGAACCGTGACGAGAGAAGACAAGGTTCTTCTTCTGGTCACGGTTCACGGTTTACGGTTCACGTGCTTTTGCGCTAGCATCCTGCTCATGAGAAACAGAATCTTTCGCCGCGCCCAAGCGCGTGCAGTCGCTTTGAGTTTGGCCGCCGCGCTGGTTGTCCTGCTCTCGGCCGGGGCCGCGCGTGCGGCGACGTGGAAGGGGTTGGAGCCTTTCGTCTCGAACCGTGCGGACGTGGAGCGCGTGCTCGGCGCGCCGGCGGCCGACCGCTTCAACGAGGAGGGGACGCTGGAGTTCCCGGTCGCGGGCGGGCGCGTCACGGTCTTCTTCGTCACGCCGAAGTTCGTCGCCTCGAAGAGGCTGCCGCAGCACTACGAGGGCACGGTCTTGCAGATCGTCCTCCAGCACGACCGCGCGCAGGACACGCCCGAGTCGATGAACCTCGTCACCAACAAAGCCTTCCGGCGCGAGGCGAAGGGCAGCGTCGAGAAGTACAGCGACGACAAGGACGGCCTCTTCTACACCTTCGTCGAGAGCCACCTCAAGACCACGCGCTACGCCTACTCGATGGATCGCCTCGCGCGCATTCAGAGAGGAAAATAGAGGTCGGAGGTCAGAGGTTAGTTAGAAGATGCTTTTCAACTGACCTCCGACCTCTGACCTCTGCCGCCAATGCTGTACCGCACACACGTCATCAGCGCGCTGGAGAAGACGCGCGAGGACTTCGCGAGGTTCGAGCGCTCGCTGCGGGGCGAGGTGGGCGAGCTGGCGGCGCGCCTGCTCGCGCTCGCGGGGCGGACGGGCGAGGAGGTGCGGCGCGAGTCGGGCGCCGTCCCGCAGCGCCTGACCTACCCCTCGGACGAGTTGGACGGAGCGGGCGCGGCCGTCCTGCCTTTCCGCGAGGCGTGGCGCTCGCACGAGGAGGCGCGGCGGTGGGCGCTTGAGGCGTTGCGCAATCGTGTGACCTTCGCCGCCGACGGCAGCCAAATCTTCCCCGGCCGCGAGGCGAGCCTCCCCGTCGCCGCCGTCCAGGTCGCCTCCTTCGAGAACCCGCACACGCCCGAGGGGCGCTACACGAAGGACGTGCACTTCGAGGTCATCCCGCCCGACCGCCTGCGCGAGGGCGAGCGCACCTTCGAGAGCCCCGAGCAGGTCGTCGGCCTCATCCGCTTCGAGCTTGAAGCACGAGCGGTCTGTGAGTTCATGCGGCGGCAGCGCGGCTGGCGCGCGCACACCCGGCGCGTGCCCGTCGCCTTCTTCGACAACACGCTCCTCATCTCCTCTCGCCGAAAGAACACGGAGATACTCTTCTCAAAGCGTTACGCCGCCGCGCTCGCCGAGTTGCTCCTGACCTCGCGCGAAACGGGGGTGCCCGTCGTCGGCTACGTGGATCACTCTTACGCGCCCGACCTGCGCGACTTGCTCGAAGCCTTCTACAAAGACCTGCCCGAGTCGAACGCCTACGACGCGCAGATACTCCGCGCGCGCGTGCGCGGGACTGCCGCGCCCCCGCTCGCCAAGTGGGGCGACCGCACCGTCTTCTTCCACTGCCAGCGCCCGAACCTCGCCGAAGTCTTCTTCGACGAAGGGGGCGCGCCGCTCGTCGGCTTCGTCTATCTCCAGACCACCTCGGACGGCCACCCGGCGCGGCTCGACATCCCCGCGTGGGTGCACGAGGCGGGGCTGATCGAGGAGGTCGCGGACGCCGTGCGCGCCGAGTGCGTCGTCGGCAACGGCTACCCCTACGCCATCGAGGCCGCCGACCAGGCCGCGCTGATGACGGGGCGCGACCGCGAGCAGTTCCTCCGCGTCGTCCAGGACTTTGCCGCCGAACACCGGCTCGACTTCCACGTCTCGCACAAGGCCCTCAGCAAAGGCCGCCGCCGTTGAGCGCCGGGCCGAAATCTGTCATCATCCACCGGCTACCGGCGAAAAGGCTTCCAAGGCTCCCCGACGATAAAACTTATGAAGGGCCTTTCGGACGAAAGCCACGGCGACCCCGAAGGCCGCGAAGCACCTTCCGCCAGGGAAGAGACTTCCGGCAAGGCGACCCGCGTGTGCGACGCGTGCGGCGCGCGCGCGCGGCGCGAGGCGGCGAGGTTCTGCGCGACGTGCGGGCACGCGCTGGGCGGCGGTTACTTCCCGACCGATTCGCTGCGCGCCTCTTACCGCTTCGAGAGCGCGCCCGTCTCACACAGCTTGGAGGCGTCGCGCGGGCCGTTCGTGAAGCACGCGCGCCGGGGCGCCTACGCGCGTCGGCCGCCGGCGCGCGCCGGGAGGGAGTTTATGCCACGCAGGAGCGAGAGCGGCCCGGCGGCGTTGGCGATGGCGTTTGTGACCTACGCGCTGGTGCCGTACCTCGGGATACTCTTCTGCCCGGGCGCACTCCTCTTCGGGGGCGTCGGACTCGTCCGCGCCTGGCGCGCGCCGCGGCCGGGACACGCGCGCGCCGCGGCCCTGAGCCTCGTCCTCGGCCTCGTCGTGCTCTGCGCGCAGCTCCTCCTCTGGTGGATTCTCTACAAGGTGCCCGAGTGGGCGCGCCAGTCTCCCTTCTAGACCGATGACCAGGATTGCCAAGATCGTCAGTTCGAACTCGCACGTGGACTACGTGGCGCGCGTGATCGACGAGCTGGACGCGGACGCGCCGCCCGCGCCGGAGGAGTACGGGTTCGCGCAGTTCGTGCGGATGCCCGTGACCGAAGGGGAAGAGGTCGTCGGCGTCGTCTACGACACGCAGCTCGCCAACCCGGACTACGGGAGCTTCGGGCCGCGCCTCTCGTCGCACGCCGACCTCAAGGTCTTGAGCCCCGACTTCCTGCACGAGCAGGGCGTGCTGCTCGGCGTCCTTCTCCTGGGTTGGCGAGTGCAGGAAGAGCAAAAGTGGGTCGCACGGCACGGCGTGCCGCGCAGGGTCGTCCCCGTCGGGCAGGAGGTCTTCTCGCTGCCGGACGCGGAGGTCTTCGAGTTCCACAGGGGCGCGGGCGGCGCCGTGCAGCTCCACTACTTCTCGCAGGCGCTCGCGCACGCCGGGGCGTTCGCCGTCCCGCTCGTCGAGGCGGTCATCTCTCAGCTCGAACCGGCCTGCGAGCCGGCCGAGCGGCAGCGGCTCTGTGTGCTGAAAAAGTCACTGGTTTGGCAACGTACTCTCGGCCAGTTGCGTCTTTAAAGAGCACAGAAAGTTTCTCGCCTCTCGAAAGGAAAGCCCGAAAATGAAGTTCGCAAGTAAGTCCCTGTCGCTCCTGCTGCTCGCGGCCGCCGTGTCGCCGGGCGCCGCCTTCGCGCAGCGCACGCGCCAGGTGGGCGACGCGCCCAGGCCCGTGCCGCCGCCTCAACAGCAGCAGCAGACGGCAGCCGACCCGGCCGACGGCCAGAAGACCCCGAAGGTCTCGGCGCCGGCGCCGCCCGCGCCGCCGAAGGTCATCCCCGCGAAGTACATGGGCGGGTTCGCCGGCTACCGGAAGAAGCAGGAGGGCATGCTCAACTTCGACGACCGCAACCAGCGCCTCGTCTTCCGCGACAAGAACGAGAAGGAGGTCATCTCGATCTCCTACGACGCCGTGATGGTCGCCTTCGCCGACAGCGAGACGCGCCGCCTGATGGGGAACGGCACGCAGTCGGTCGTGCTCGGCGCCGGCGGCATCCTCGCCCTCCCCGGCCTCCTCTTCAAGAAGAAGTTCGAGTACCTGACCATCCAGTTCGAAGACCCCGAGAGCTACCTCAAGGGCGTGACGCAGTTCAAGCTCAAGGACAAGGAGATCATCGACTCGGTGGCCTACGCCCTCGCGCAGCGCGCCGGCCTCGTCCAGCAGGGCCAAATCTACACCCGCCGCCGCACGATGGAGCCAGCCTCCGCCGAGAAGACCTCCAACCCTTAAGCGCGCCCGCAAACCCGCCCGCTGGCGTGAGGGGGCCGCCGGTCGCGTTGACCGGCGGCCCCTAAAAATTTAATTGACAGGGAGCGGCGGTGGGGTTACTGTGCGCGGGCATTTCCAACCGATGTTCGCTGGCGATGGCCTAAGAAAAATCGTCACCCTCATCCACCACCGCCCGAAATATTCGTCCCCGTTCTCATATCAGTTCGGAACACGAAAAAGGAGCTGCCCCCGATGAGAATCCTTATCACCTTCGCGCTGACCCTCTGCTGCGCCTGCGCCGCCTTCGCGCAGGCGACTCCGAACAGCAACGCCACCCAACTCGCGCCCCCGAAGATCGTCGGCAACGTCAACAACAACGTGAGCGCCCAGGCGGTGCTCATCCCGCGCGTGGACGCCCGCCGCATCTTCGGCAAGGAGATCGCCGAGAACTACGCCGTCGTCGAGGTCAACATCAGTAACAAGAACCCCGACGCCGCCCTCCTCATCCACGGCATCTTCATCGACTACAGCAAGTGGCCGCTGAGCGGCATGTCGAAGAACGACCTGCTCAACCTCGACAAGCCGGACGGGCCTTTCGTCGAGTACCAGAGCGCGACGCGCCCGAGTCAGGTCGCGAGCGAGGAGTACCGCGTGGTGCGCGGCCAACTGCTCGACGCACAGTCGTGGACGAGGAGGAACTTGGCGATCCGCCTGCTCACGCTCGCCGGGAGCCTCGCGAGCGCGTACACGTTCTCCATCGGCGAGCGGGGAATCAAGCAGGGCATCACCGCGGCGACCGGCGTCGGCATCCCCGGCGTCGCCACGGCTTGGCCCGACTCGACCATCGAACAACTCAACCGCGTGAGCGACTTCGGCTACCGCGCCAACCGCGTCGTGCCGAAGCAGGCCGCGGAGGTCATCGTCTGCTTCTTCCCCATCGACCGCTTCCTGTCGCCGGGCTTCCGCAGGATATTCCTGAATATGCCCGCGCTCTTCTTCGCGCCGCTCCAGATAATCGCGGACAATAAGATGAGCGGCCTGGCCTCCTCGGCCCTCGGGCTCCCGTCCTCCAAGGTGAGTGAGCTGCGGGGAAAACTCCCGTGCTTCCTCAAAATCGTCAGGTACGCCGAGCCCGACAACAAAGAGCCTTCCCTGCTCGAACAGATTGACTACAGGTCAACCAGGATGTGCCTGGACAGCTTCGGAATCGTCGTGGAGGGGAAGGACGCGTCCAGCTTTAAGGTCACCGATCTGGAAGAAGAAAAATTCAAGGACTTCCGGACGCTCTTCTACATCAAGGAGGCGAGCCTCAACAGGGTGACCGTCACCATCGACGGCGTGCTCACGGTCGAGGTCTCCTCCATCGCGCCGCAGGTGCACGGCGTGGAGTTCGACGAGGTCGAGAACTGCGGCGCCCCCGGCGCGGAGTGCTTCTGGTCGTCCTCGGTCGCGGGCGGCGTCCGCACCGGCAAGATCGTCGGCTCGTTCCTCTCCGGCGCGAAGGTCGTCATCCCCGAGAAGGAGGCCAAGGCCCTCGGCATCGAGGAGGTGAAGGTGGTGCAGGAGGGCTCGACCGACAGCGAGCTGCACTTCTCCTTCAAGCTGACGAAGGGCGTCCCCACGGGGTCGAGCTTCGACATCGAGGCGACCAAGCCGAAGCCGGGGACGAACGACACGCTGGATAGCAACGTCTTCACGGTCGCGCCCTCTTTCACGCCGGGCACGCCCCAACTCGACGACGTGAAGCTGGAGGGCGATAAGGTGGTCGTCACCGGCGCCGGCTTCATCGACGCCCCCGCGCCCAACCCGCTCACCGTCAACCTCCTCGCGCCGGATCAGACGGTGAAGGCTCCCGCGCACCTGAGCGTCACGAACGAGAAGATCACCTTCGACGTGCCGACGGGCGCGGGCTGCTGGCAGGTTCTGATAAAGGCCGGCGGGCGCGACGCCGTGAAGCTGCACAACGACCGGTTCGCCGTCCTCCCGACTCCGACGCTCACGAGCGCCACGCGCGGCGTCGGCAAGATCGTCGTGGTGGGCACCGACCTCGTTGACACGGACGGCTGCTCAGGGAAGTCCCTGCGCTTCCGCTTCATCAGCGCCGACAAGGGCACCGTCGAACTTGCGGGGACGCCCTCGGCGGACGGGAAGAAGGTGGAGCTGAAGCTCCAAGAGAAGCTTCAGGACGGGGCGTGGAAGGTCAGGATTCTGCTCGGCAAAGACGAAGTCGCCGGCCAGGAGAAAGACCTGCAATAGCGACGCGCGACGGGTAAGGCGGCGCGCGGGCTTCGAGACTCTCTCACTTGAAGCCCCAGCGCTTTAAAGCCTTGTCGCGGCGGCAGGCGGAGAGCGGGCGGGCGCGGGCGCTTTTAATCTCAAGCACGTAGTGAGACTCGCGGTTCACCTCGACGGTCATGCAGGCGCAGCCGTAGCCGTGGTGGCCGTTGGTCTCGACCCACTGTTTCGGGCCGAAGTCGGGCCAGTCGCCTTCGGCCTGGTGGCCGCCCTGCACCGCGATGACCCACTCGCCTTCGCGGTCGTGCAGAGAGGCGTTGGCGGGCGTCGGGTTGTCGAACCAGCCGCAACGCGTCTCGGCCGCGGGGGCGGGCGCGCCCGCCGCCTTCGGCCGCGGCGTGAGCGACACGACGGCGAACAGAAGGAAGCCGACGAACAACAGTCGAAGAGTAGTGACCCTCATACGCATCTCCCTCCAGCGTGGGTTCCGGGGCCGAATTCTTTCCGCCGGGTCGGTCTCGTGCAAAAGTATAATGCCAGCCCTTCGCGGCGGAGTTCAATCGAATCCTTCCTATTCAATCTTCGCCTTCCTGCATCCGGGGAAGGGGAAGCGCAGCTCGACGCCGTAGAGGTTGTTGTCGGCCTGCACTTCGACGGCCGGCGTCTTCAGCTCCGCGTTGTCCCGACCCGTCTTCCTGATGAGTTGGTCGAGCCTGGGGCAGTTCTCGAACTCGCCGACGTAGGCATACATCCGGCCGTAGAAACTCCCCTTCTGGCCCTTCAGGACTTTGAGCGAGAAGTGCCCCTTCGCGTCGGTCTTCGGCGTGTACTTCCCCGGCGGCGCGTCGTAAATCTCGTAGACGCCGTGCTCGTCCGTCCGCGTCTCGAAGGTCTTGCCGCCGCCCCGGACGACGACCCTGAGCCCGGCCAGGTCGGGCGCGTCCGCCGTGAAGCATTCGAACGTACCCGAGATGCGCGTCCGGCCGCGCGCCTTGGCGAGGTTGTTCAGGTAGAGCAGATCGTCGCGCGCGCCCTCGACCGGCCTCGAACGCCCGCACGTCCCCGCGATCCAGAAGTCCGAGCCCTTGATCCGCTTGAGGTAGAAGAGGTAGGCGCGCCCGACGTCCTCCTTGTCGAAGGTGTAGATGCAGTCGGCGCCCCCGCCCTGCGCGAAGACCATCTCCTCCCCGGCCTTCACGCCGCCCTTGTAAACTCTCTCGACCAGCATCTTCGTCGAGAGGACGTGGCGCCAGTCGTTCAAATCCTCCGACGCGGCCACGCCGCCCGGCTGCCCCTCCTCTTTCGTTTCCTCCTTCGTCTTCCTCTCCTGCGACACGGCCCTCGCGACGACGACCACGTCGGCCGACTCGTACGCGTCGAGCACGGTCTGCGTCCGCCCGCACGAGCAGCCGTAGCCCGCGGGCGCGCAGGCGAGGACGAACAAGAAGGCCGTCAGCAGCAGTGTCAGGGTCTTCCCGCGGGACATGAACGTCACCTCCGGCGGCAGTTTATACGAAGCCCGGTTCGTCCAGACGGAAAAAGGGCGCGCCGGTCAGAGACACCCGGCGCGCCCCGAAAGTTCCGCGCGCCCCTCCCGTCAGTGCTCGCGCCTGGCGCCGGCGGGCAGTTCCCCCTGGTAGATTTCGGCGCCGGAGGAGACGAACTCGGCGGCCTTCTCCTTCAGGCCGGAGGCGAGCGCCGCCTGCTCGTCGAGTTGGTTCTGCGAGGCGTAGTCCCTGACCTCCTGCGTGATCTTCATCGAGCAGAAGTGCGGGCCGCACATCGAGCAGAAGTGCGCGAGCTTGGCGCCCTCCTGCGGGAGCGTCTCGTCGTGGTACTCGCGCGCGACCTCGGGGTCGAGCGCGAGGTTGAACTGATCCTCCCAGCGGAACTCGAAGCGCGCCTTCGAGAGCGCGTTGTCGCGCAGCTGCGCGCCCGGGTGGCCCTTCGCCAAGTCCGCCGCGTGCGCGGCCAGACGATAAGCGATGACGCCGTCCTTCACGTCCTGCTTGTTCGGCAGGCCGAGGTGCTCCTTCGGCGTGACGTAGCAGAGCATGGCCGTGCCGAACCAGCCGATCATCGCCGCGCCGATGGCCGACGTAATGTGGTCGTAGCCCGGCGCGACATCCGTGACGAGCGGCCCGAGCGTGTAGAACGGCGCCTCGTGGCAGACTTCGAGCTGGCGGTCTACGTTCTCCTTGATAAGGTGCATCGGGACGTGGCCCGGCCCCTCGATCATCACCTGACAGTCAAGCTCCCAGGCGATCTTCGTCAACTCGCCGAGCGTTTCGAGTTCGGCGAACTGCGCCTCGTCGTTGGCGTCGGCAATCGAGCCGGGGCGCAGGCCGTCGCCCAAAGAGAACGACACGTCGTAGGCGCGCATGATCTCGCAGATGTCGCGGAAGCGCGTGTAGAGGAAGCTCTCCTCGTGGCGCGCGAGGCACCACTTCGCCATGATCGAGCCGCCGCGCGAGACGATGCCGGTCGTGCGCCGCGCCGTCAGAGGGATGTAAGGCAGGCGCACGCCCGCGTGGATGGTAAAGTAATCGACGCCCTGCTCGGCCTGCTCAATCAAAGTGTCGCGGAAGACCTCCCACGTCAGCTCCTCAGCCTTGCCCCCGACCTTCTCCAGCGCTTGATAGATCGGGACGGTGCCGATGGGCACGGGCGAGTTGCGCAGAATCCACTCGCGCGTGGTGTGGATGTTCTTGCCCGTGGACAAGTCCATCACCGTGTCCGAGCCCCACTTGATCGACCAACGCATCTTCTCGACCTCCTCCTCGATTGAAGAGGCGACGGCCGAGTTGCCGATGTTGGCGTTGACTTTGACGAGGAAGTTGCGGCCGATGATCATCGGCTCGGACTCGGGGTGGTTGACGTTCGCCGGGATGATGGCGCGCCCGCGCGCGACCTCGTCGCGGACGAATTCGGGCGTGACGAACTCGGGCAGGGAGGCGCCGAAGCTCTCGCCGCGGTGTTGATGAAAGAGCGAGCTGCGGTCGTCCTTGGTGTGTTCCTTCATCGCGTGGAGCGCCTGCTCGCGCCCCATGTTCTCGCGCAGCGCGACGAACTCCATCTCGGGCGTGACGACGCCGCGCCGGGCGTAGTGCATCTGCGTCACGCACGCACCGGGTTTTGCACGTAAGGGCGCCCGCCTCAGCCCGGGGAAGTGTTCGAGCCGCCCCTTATCTTTATGTTTTGCAAACTCGGCGGCGCCCGCGGTCAGGTAGCCGTCGTCCTGCGGAAGAACCTCGCGCCCCGCGTACTCCTCCACGTCGCCGCGCGCGAGTATCCATTCGCGGCGCAGGGGCGGGAGCCCCGCGCTCACGTCGCAGCGCACCTCGGGGTCGCCCCAGGGGCCGGACGTGTCGTAGACGCGCACCGGCTCGTTCTCCTCGACGCGCCCGTCGGGCAGGCGCGTCGGCTGCAAGCTCACCTCGCGGAAGGGCACCCGCAAGTCCTCGCGCCCGACGTAGACCCTGCGCGAGTTCGGCAGGCGCACGTCCGCGCTCTGCCGCTCGCCGTTCGCGTCCCTCTCGCGCACGGCGTCGCCGTTGCCGTTACCTTTGCTCATCAAACTCTTCTCGCTTTCCTCGCGCGACCTGCGTCGCGCCAAAAGTGAAGGGCCGCCCCTCTTCAAATTCAAAAGGGACGGCCCCCACCGTGCCTCCCTTCGGCGGTACTAACCGCATCAGGTTCAAAGGGTCTCGCCCCCCGGGCGACTCTCAGCCGCTTCACAAGCGCGGCTCCCCCGTTTTAGACTCCATTCTCAATGACACGCGCGCAGCGTCCCGGCCGCCGTTCGTTCCGTGTGGAGCGAAGTTTACTCGCCGCGTCGCGGAATGACAAATTATTGAACGCCAGCGCACATTCTTGTCACCTCGCGCACATATAAGGGGGCAACTCGGAAAGCGAAAGGAGCAAACCTTGATGAAGATTCGGTCAGCGGGCGGCGTGTCCGCCGGAGTGCTCGTGCTGCTGCTCGCGCTCGGCGCGGCGGGGTGCGGCGACAAGGACAAAGACAACACGAACAACGCGAACGCGGCGCGCAACACGAACACGGCGCCGGCGACTCCGATGGCGACGCCGACGCCGGTCACGGTCTCGGAGGACAACGCCATCAAGAACAAGACGGAGGCCGCGCTCACGAAGGCGGGCATCTCCGGCGTGACGGTCGAGGTCAAGGAGGGCGCCGTCACGCTCAAGGGCGACGTGCCCAAGGCGAAGTGGCAGGACGCGATGAAGGCCGCCAACGAGTCCGGCGCCAAGAAGGTCAATAACCAACTCAACGACAAGAAGTAGGAGGGCAGGACTATGGCAGTCAGGGACAAGTATCAATCGCTCATAGACCTCGCCAACCAGAGCGGCGTCTCCAACCTGCAAGTGTCTGAGGAAGGCGATGTGCTCCACGTCTCCGGCACCGCGCCGAGCGAGGAGGCGAAGCAGAAGCTCTGGGACGAGTACAACCGCCTCGACCCGGACATGCGCTCGGGCGACCTCGTCCTGAACATCGAGGCCGGCGGCGGCGAGGGCGGCGGGGAGACTTACACGGTCAAGCCGGGCGACTCGCTCTCGAAGATCGGCCAGCACCACGGGGTGGCCTGGAACGACATCTACGAGGCCAACAAGGACGTGATCGGCGACGACCCGGACAAGATTCGCCCGGGCCAGACGTTGCGCATCCCGAAGAAGTAGACAGTAGAAAAGAAAGGCAGCGCGGCTCTCGTCATCAACTGATGAGAGCCGCGCTGCCTTTATCTTCCCTACTGACTACTGTCTACTTCTTTACTGCTGCCTTCTCATCACGGGCCGGCCGAAGACGGGCTCGTGCTGGTCTACGGTGCGGTAGCCCTGCGGCTCCGTGAAGAGGTCGGGCGCGGGGTCGCCGCGCGTGATGTTGGTGAGGCGGAAGGTCGTCTCGCCGAAGCGCGGGTCGTTGTGCTTCATCAGCACGACCATCTGCAACTCGGGCGAGTACCACTGCTCGTGCGTGATCTCCAACGGCTGCTCGTTGTCGAACTCGCCGGCCGGGATGGTCACGGTGATGCGCGTCCCCTCGGCCGACACGCCCTCGATCTGCTGAGTCTCCAGACGCTCCTTCTTCGGTTCGGGGAGGGGCTGTGCGGCGTCGCCCTCGGCCTGGCGCCTGTGTGCTGTGCTCGTCGGCATCAGCACGCCGAAGGACTCGTCCGTCCCCATCGCCTCCCGCCGCGCCTCGGCGAGCCCGGGCGTCATCGGCGTCTTGCGGATGGTGCCGCGCGCCGTGTCCACCAGGTACTCGACCTGCCCGACGGGGTCGTTGATGATGATGAGGCGCGGCTCCTGCCCGTCCGGGGCGGTCACGGCGCCGCGCGTCAAAGTGTGCTCGCGGCGCGTGCGCCCGGCCGAGTCGCGGAAGAGCTTGGCGGTTGACTTCCGCACCATGCGGTTGCCGTCGCCGAGCCGCTGCACGTGCTCCGTCACCGACTCGGCCGCGAAGGGCGAGCCCTTCACGACCTTGCGCTCGAAGGTCGAGTCGGGCGTCGTGAAGCTGAGCGTGTTAACACGGCCGCCGGCACGGCCGTCAACCAAAGGCACGGGCGTCTCCGCGACCGGCGGCATCGGCAACTCCACGCGCATCGTGCTCGAACGCACGCGCCCGCCGGACTGCGCCAAAGCCTCCGCCACGCCCAACGACGCCAGCAGCGCCACACACGCGAACGCGCGCCACGCGGCACGCTTTAACCTGTCCCTGTTCATTGCGAGGTTACTTCCTTTCGACTTCACTGCGAGGTATTGCTTTTAAATCTTATCCGTTTTAGTTAAGCCTTCAGCCGCCGATGAGGCTCATCGTGCGGGCGGGCTGTTCGAAGTGGGTCTCGTTGATGTAGTGGCGCGGCTCCTTCTTGAGGACGACCGACCTGATGTAGTCGGCCGTCTCGGCGGGGTTAGCGCCGGAGCGGAGCACGTCGCGCAGGGAGTGTTCGACCTTGGAGAAGAGGCACGTCCGTATCTGGCCGTCGGCGGTGAGGCGGACGCGCGAGCAGGCGCCGCAGAAGGGCTCGGTGACGGGGGCGATGATGCCGATCTCGCCGGGCGCGCCGTCGGCGAAGCGGTAGCGCGTGGCCGTCTCCGACCCGCGCTCGACGCGCTTCGAGACCATCGGGAAACGTTCGTTGATGGCCTGCCGAATCTCCGCGCCCGAGACGACGCGCTCACGCGACCAGCCGTGGCCCGAGTCGAGCGGCATGTACTCGATGAAGCGCACGTCCACCGCGTGCTCGCGCGCGAAGGCGGCGAAGTCCGCGACCTCCCCTTCGTTGTGGCCGCGCACGACGACGGCGTTGACCTTGACGGGGTTGAGCCCGACGCGCTGCGCCGCGCGGATGCCTTCGAGCACGCGCGAGAGCATGTCCACGCCCGTCATCTCTGTGAAGGCCGCGCGCCTCAGACTGTCGAGGCTGACGGTGACGCGGTCGAGCCCGGCGGCCTTCAAACCCGCGGCGCGCTCGGCGAGGTTGAAGCCGTTGGTCGTGAGCGCCAGGTCTTTGACGCCTTCGACGCGCGCGAGCTTGGCGACCAGCGTCTCGATGTCGCGCCGGAGCATCGGCTCGCCGCCCGTGATTCTGACCTTCTCGACGCCGAGCGAGGCGAAGACCTCGACCGCCCGCTCGATCTCTTCGTAGGTCAACAGCGCGGCCTTCGGCGCGGTCTCCTCGGGCGAGCCGTGCGGCAGGCAGTAGAAGCAGCGGAAGTTACACCTGTCGGTCACCGACACGCGCAGATCGCGTATGGCACGCCCGTATGAGTCTTTGAGTAATGCTTCCGACATTGAGAACTTTGATGACCAAAACGCCCGCGGCGCAAGGCGGCTATTTTAACAGGTCGCCGGTTCTTCAACGACCCGCGCCGTGCTTGTGGTAGAGGTCTGCGACGCCGACCGTGAGGCCGGCGACCGCGCCGACCCGGGGCGCGTCGTGCGTGAGCCCGAGCCGGAGGCCGCAGTCGAAGACGAGGCGGCGGTTGACCTGGTACGTGACGACGCCGAGGCCGAAGGCGGCGCCCGGCTGCGCGTCGTTGCGCGTGGAGCCGCTCAGTTCGCCCTGCACGCCGACCCGCTCGGTGACGTTGCGGGACGCCGCGAGGGCCGCCTGCGCGCTCGAAGCGTGGCCCTCGTCGGTCGTGCGCCCGGCGAGCAGGTAGACGGCGTTGAAGTCGAAGTCGGTCTTGCCCGACTTCTTGCTGACGAGCGCGAGCAGGGAATGATCGACGCGCCCCGTGCCGAGGCCCTCGCTCGCCGTGGGGAGCTTGACGTAGTAGGCGAAGGCGACGCCCGGGCGCGCGGCGGCCTCGTGTTGCAGGACGAGCTGGAGGCCGAGCTGCGAGTCGCCAGCGCCCGTCGTCCTCTGACCTTCGGCGGCCTGCGAGGCGGGCGTGTCGCCGTCGAACTCAAGCAGCAGGCGGCGGCTCACGGCGAAGCGCAGGGCGAGCGGGGTGTCCAAGGCTGAGGCGCCGCCCGGCGCACGCCAGTTGCCGTTGAAGCCGTATTCCAGTTGCAGCACGCCCGGCCTCTGAAACTCCGCGGGGTTCGAGGCGGTCGGGCGCGCGGGGACGATGAAGTCCGGCGCGTCTTCGTCGCCTGTGGTCGAGTTGGTCTGGCCCTGCGCCTGCGCGCGTGCCGCGCCGCCCGCGCAGACGCACGCGAGCGCGAGCGTCAGGAGGCGGAACGTCAATAGCCCGACGAGTCTGCGGGGCCGTGAGTGTAAACGGTTCATCAGTCGTCCCTCCTTCAGGGCGCGGTCGTGGACGGGCGGCCGTCGTCGCCCGTGTCGAAGTGGAGCGTGTCGCCGAGCTGCTTGAGGGTGCGGAGGTCTGCGCGGCCGGGCGCGTACAGGGCGTAGACGCTCGCCTCGTGGTGCCCCGCGGCGAGCGCGGGGAGCGGGAAGCGGTAGCCGCAGTCGGGGTCGGGCGCGCGGCCCGCGGCCGACACGTCCGGGCGCGGGAGCGAGGCCACGTCGTGCGCGACGAAGCGGCCGTCAACGTAAAGCTCGACCTCGACGCGCGCGCCGGGACGCGACGCGTCCACGGCCCAGCCCGCGACCTCCCCCTTGCGCGTCACCTCGCCGAAGCCGCGGAAGTGCGGCGGGAACGAGCTGTACTCGGCCCACACCACGTACGCCCCGGCCGCCGCCGTCACGCAGACGAGCGCGGCGAAGACCAGGTGCAATTTGAAATTTGAAATTTGAAATCTCAAACTTTCAAGAGTGTGCGGGCGTTGCGTTGGAGGCCGGAGAGCTTGGCGCGTTTGACGGGGCTGCGGCGGAAGCGTTCGACGTATGCGTCGTGCGTGAGCGCGGCGATCTCTTCGAGCGGGGGCGAGACCGCGCCGGGGCGCGGCTCGAAGCGCGACTCTTCGGTCGGCTGCTCGAAGCGGTTCCAGGGGCAAACGTCCTGGCACACGTCGCAGCCGTAGAGCCAGCCGTCGAGGTTCTCCGCGACGGTTGAAGGAAGTTCTTCGTCGCGCAGCTCGATGGTCGCGTGCGAGATGCAGAGGTTCGAGTCAACGACGTAGGGCTCCGTGATGGCCTGCGTGGGGCACGAGTCGAGGCAGAGCGTGCAGGTGCCGCAGTGGTCTTCCTCGCGCGCCGCCTCGTACTCCAACTCCACGTCCAACAGCAGCTCGCCCAGGAAGACCCAGGAGCCGTAGTCGCGCGTGATGAGGTTCGTGTGCTTGCCGATCCACCCCAACCCGGCGCGCACGGCCCAAGCCTTGTCCATCGCGGGCTGCGCGTCCACGCAGACCTTGCCCTGAGCTTCGGGCGCAAGTTCTTTGACGTAGTCGAGCAGGGCTTTCAACTTCTCGCCGAGCACGTCGTGGTAGTCGTCGCCCCAGGCGTAGCGCGAAATCTTCCCCGTGCCCTCTTCGCGCGCGTGCTCGTGCGGCGTGAAGTAGTTGAGCGCGACGGCGACGACCGTGCGCGCGCCGGGCAGCAGCTCGCGCGGGTCTGTGCGCCGCCCGACGCCGCGCTCCATCCAGGCCATCGACGCGTGCATCCCGCGCCGCATCCACTCTTCGAGCCGCGCGCGCTCCTCCGTCAACTCTCCGGCGCGCACGACGCCGACCTTCTCGAACCCCAGCTCGCGCGCGCGCCGCTTCACCTCCGCCGTCAGTTCCGAAGGCGATAGTCGGGCGGGCGCGGGCGCTTGTTCTAACGTGGTGTTCATCCTGAAAGCCAGAAAAACTCTTGAAAATTATAACAGAGCCCCGCGACGGCCTGCGCGGCAAGGGCGTGTTACAATCAACATAATCACGACAAGCTGTCGGCGGAGAATGTTGTTCGGGTGGTTGGCCGCGGCGTCTTGTCGTCGGCGGAGCAGGGGGAGTCGGATGTCGCAGCAGGGTTTGGCGGGAGGCAGCGCGGAGTCGCTCGAAGAGAAGGTCGGGCGGCTCCTTTTCGTCGGCCTGCCCGTCACCAAACTCGACCGACACTGGCGCGAGTTCCTGCGCGAGGTGCGCCCGGGCGGCGTCATCCTCTTCGGCCGCAACGTCGAGTCGGCCGAGCAGGTCACGCTCCTCAACGCGCAGATCCGCGACGCCGCGGGCCGCGAAGTCCTGATCGGCGTTGACCAGGAGGGCGGCCTCGTTGACCGCTTCCGCGACATCATCGAGCCGATGCCCTCGGCCAAGGCCGTGCGCAACGCCGGGCGCGCAGACCTCGCCGAGAAGTTCGGCAGCCTGTCGGCGCGAGCGCTCCGGCTGATGGGCTTCAACATCAACTTCGCGCCGGTGCTCGACCTCTCGGGCGACAACGAAGACAACGGCCTGCGCGCGCGCACCTTCGGCGTCAACCCCGAGACGGTCTCGATGCTCGCGGGCGCCTACCTCGAAGGCTTGCAGCGCGGGCAGGTCGTCGGGTGCGGCAAGCACTTCCCCGGCCTCGGCGGCTCGAAGGTTGACTCGCACCGCAACCTGCCCGTCGTCACGCACACCTGGCAGGAGATTTTCCAAAAAGACCTCGTGCCCTTCATGGACTTGATGTTCCACCGCCCCGGCGAGCGCCTGCGCTCGGTGATGGTGAGCCACGCCGCCTTCCCCGACATCTCCGAGTTTTTGCAAGACCTCTTCCGGCAGGAGGGAGACCCGGAGACCATCCAGGGGCTCCACCAATTCCCCGCCACCATCAGCGGCAACGTCACCACGCGCCTGCTCCGACTGATACTGAAGTTCGACGGGCTCGTCATCACCGACGACATGGAGATGGGCGCGGTCGTCCAGACGCTGACGGTGCCCGAGGCGTGCCTGCGCGCCATCGAGGCCGGCTCCGACATGGTGCTCATCTGCGAGCGCGAGGAGAACGTCCTCGCCTCGCGCGACGAGCTGGCGCGCGCCGTCCGCGAGAAGCGCCTGAGCGCGCGCGTGCTCGCGGCCGCCGAGCGCCGCCTGTCCTGGGCGCTCAAGCTCGCGGGCGAGCCCGAGTCCTTCGACGCCGAAGAGTTCGAGACGGTCTCGCGCCAGATGGCCCTGCTCAAGCGCGAGCTGAAGTCGGCCGAAGAGACCGGCGAGTACACGCCCCTCTTCGGCACGGCCGACGGCGGCACCCGCCGCTCTTCAAACTTCTAAACGCCCTCGTCAAACTTCCCGCCCGTGGGTTATCTTTGCCGCACGCCTCAATGCAGCGGCGCCACCCCTTCGATTTAGAAACATGACAGGAGGCAATCGGAAAGCCTTGCGACGCACCTTCTCGTTGATTCTCGTCACCGCGCTCGTCATCATCCAGGCGCCGGCGCAGCAGCCACAACAGACGCCGGCCATGCCGCCGCCCACGCACCAGGAGGAGCCCGCGCCCGCGCCGAAGCCCCTGCCGCCGCCGCGCGTCAAGATTGACGATTATCGTGAGCGCGCGTCGCGCATCATCGGCGCGGCGCTCACGAGTGACATGGCTTATCGAAGGCTCGCGTGGCTCACCGACCGCATCGGGAACCGTCTGAGCGGCTCCGAATCTTTGGAGCGCGCCATCGCGTGGGCCGTCTCGGAGATGAAGCGCGACGGGCTCGACAACGTGCGCGCCGAGAAGGTGATGGTGCCGCACTGGGTCAGGGGAGAGGAGAGCCTTGAGTTGTTGGAGCCCGCGAGTCGGAGTCTCCCGATGCTGGGCCTCGGCAACAGCGTCGGCACGCCGCCCGAGGGCGTCACCGCCGAGGTCGTCGTCGTCCGCAACTTCGACGAGCTGGAGGCGCTCGGCGAGAAGGTGCGGGGCAAGGTCGTGCTCTACAACGCGCCCTTCGTCACGTACGGCCAGACGGTCGCCTACCGCGGCTCGGGCGCCTCGCGCGCCGCGAAGTACGGGGCGGTCGCGGCGCTCGTCCGCTCCATCACGCCGGTCAGCTTGCAGACGCCGCACACCGGCTCGCTCCGCTACGCGGAGGGCGAGACGCAGCACATCCCCGCCGCCGCCGTCACCATCGAAAGCGCCGAGCTTTTGCAACGCATGTACGACCGCGGCGAGCACCCGCGGGTGCGCCTCAAGATGGAGGCGCACTTCCTGCCCGACGCCGAGTCGGCCAACGTCGTCGCCGAGTTGAAAGGCACCGAGAGGCCGGACGAGGTCGTCCTCGTCGGCGGGCACATCGACTCGTGGGACGTGGGGCAGGGCGCGCACGACGACGGCGGCGGGTGCATCGTCTCGTGGGAGGTGGCGCGGCTGCTGAAGTCTCTGAACCTGCGGCCGCGCCGCACGATCCGCGTCGTGCTCTTCACTAACGAGGAGAACGGCGTGCGCGGCGGCAACGGCTACCGCGACGCGCACAAGGCGGAGGTCTCGAAGCACGTCCTCGTCGTCGAGTCCGACATCGGCGTCTTCCGCCCAACCGGCTTCGGCCTCGCGGAGAAGGCGACCCCGCAGGCGCGCGCCGACTTCGTCGAGATCGCCAAACTCCTCTCCGGCATCCGCGCCGACCACATCGACCCCGACGGCGAGGGCACCGACATCGACCCCATGATGCGTGAGGGCGTGACGGGCGCCTCGCTCAACGTGGACTCGTCACACTACTTCGACATCCACCACACGCAGGCCGACACCTTCGACAAGGTCAGCCCGCAGGAGCTGGCCGCCTGCGTCGCCGCCCTGACCGTCATGGCCTACGTCGTCGCCGACATGCCCGAAAGACTTTGAGTAGGCAGTAGGCAGATGGCAGTAGGCAGTTAAGGAAACATTTCTTCAACTGCCTACTGCCATCTGCCTACCGTCTACTCACTCCGAAGGAATGAACTCATGTCCCCCAAAATCTCCCGCAGAGAGCTTCTGAAAAGTGGCGCGAAGGCGGCCGCGGCGCTGTCGGTCTTGCCTTCGCTGACGAGTGAAGCCGAGGCGCAGCGCGCGCGCGTTCCGCGTCGCGTCGCGGAGCAGAAGACGGGCGCGCTCGCGCGGCTGGACGAGTTTATCGAGCGGCACATGCACGAGGCGGGCGCGCCGGGGATGACGCTGGCGCTCGCCGACCGCAATGGTGCGGTGCGCGTCTCGGCCCACGGCTTCGCCGACACGAAGGCGGGCACGCGCGTGACGCCCGAGACGCTGTTCGAGGTCGGCTCCATCTCGAAATCGTTCGCGGCCGTCGCGCTGTTGCAGATGCTGGACGAGGGGCGCGTCGATTTGCAAAGGCCCGTCGCCGAGTACCTGCCGTGGCTCAAGCTCGAACAGAAGCACGGCGCGGTGACGGCGCACCACCTGCTCAGCCACACGTCGGGCCTGCCGGGCGCGCCTTTGCTTCCCGAGAGCGTGGCCGTCGGGCTCGAAACGTTTTTCAAGCCGGGCGAGAAATGGGTCTACGCGAATGTCGGCTACCTCATCGTCGGCCTGTTGATTGAGGCGCTCGACCGCCGCCCCTTCGCCGACGCGCTCGCCGCGCGCCTCCTCAAGCCCCTGGGGATGAACAACAGCGCGCCCCTTATCTCCAACGCCTTGAGGCCGCGGATGGCCGTCGGCTACGCGCCCGAGTTCGAAGACCGGCCGTTCCCTCTGCGTGGAAAGTTGGCGGAGGCTCCGTGGATCGAGGTTGACACGGCCGCGGGCGGCGTCGCCTCGACGGCCACGGACATGGTCGCCTACCTGCGGATGCTCCTGAACCGCGGCGCGGCCGGGACGCGCCGGCTCATCTCTGAAAACGGCTTCGGGCTTTTGACCAGGCCCGTCATCAAGGCCCCCTTCCGCGGCGAGGAGGCGAGCTACGCGTACGGCCTCTGGGTCAGTCAGAACAAGGAGGGCGCGACGCACCTGCGCCACACGGGCGGCATGGTCGCCTTCAGCTCTTCGCTCGACGTTGACCTGACGAACGGCGTCGCGGCCTTCGCCTCGGTCAACGCCTCGCTCAGCGGCTACCGCCCCGTCGCCGTGACGAAGTACGCGCTCGAACTCCTGAACGCCGAGCGCGCGGGGCGCGAGCTGCCCGCGCCGCCCGCATCGCCGCCCCCGCCCGACGAGGTGAAGAACGCCGCCGACTACGCGGGCACGTACGCCACGCCCGACGGCCGGCAGTTAATTTTGAGCGCCGAAGGCGGCAGGCTCCTGCTCACGAACAGGGGGCCGGCGGTCGCGCTCGAACGCTCGGGCGGCCCCGACTCCTTCATCGTCAAGCACCCCGAGTTCGAGTTGTTCCGCCTCGCCTTCACGCGCGAGGGCGACAAGGTGACGGAGGCGGGCCACGGCGCGGACTGGTACACGAACTCAAATTACAAAGGCCCGCGCGCCTTCGAATACCCGAAGGAGTGGGACGCCTACGCCGGGCGCTACCGCCACGAGAGCGCCTGGTACGGCTCCGTCCGCATCGTCCTGCGCCGCGGCCGACTCTGGCTCGAAGGCGAGCAGGAACTCGTCGCGCTCCCCGACGGCTCCTTCTCCCTCGGCCCGCCCGAAGAGACGGCCGAGCGCATCCGCTTCCTCGACCCCTCCGGCGGCCGCGCCCTCCGCATGAACGTCTCCTCGTGCATCTACTACCGGACTTACATGCCTTGAATTAAGTGATGAGCGATGAATGATGAATGATGAATAAAAGCAGGCCGGTTCTTATTCATCATTCATCACTCATCACTCATCATTTTCCTGGAACTTTCCCCGCCGCCCCGGCGAAATGGAAGTGTCCGGGGGTTGCAGACGAGGAGTTCCGGAGCCGAGGATGGCAGTTTCCCAACAACAGACGGACGCGGATTTACTCCGGCGGATGCTGGCCGGGGACGAGGAGGCGTTCACGGCGCTCTACCGGCGCCGGCAGGGCGGCGTCTACCGCTTCGCCTTGCAGATGAGCGGCTCCGAGGCCGTCGCCGAGGACGTGGTGCAGGAGACCTTCATGGTCTTGATGCGCGACGGCGGCAACTTCGACTCGGGGCGCGGGTCGGTCGCCGCCTACCTCTACGGCATCGCGCGCAACCACGTCCTGCGCGCCTTCGACCGCGAGCGCGCACTCGTCCGCTTCGACGAAGAGGCGGAGGAGGGCGGGGAACTCCCGCACGAGAACCTCGTCGCGCGCCCAGACCCCTTGGGCGATCTGACGCGCGCCGAGTCGGTCGAGAAGCTGCGGCAGGCGGTGCTCGCTCTGCCCGCGCACTACCGCGAGGCCGTCGTGCTCTGCGAGCTGCACGAGATGAGCTACGTCGAGGCGGCCGAGGCGTTGGGGTGCGCGGTCGGGACGGTGCGCTCGCGCCTGCACCGCGCCCGCGCGATGCTCGCGGAGAAGCTCCGCGGCAGGCGCGAGACGGCGCGCGAGGGCGAGGCGGAGTTTGAAGAAGGGACGGGCGCCCCCGCGCCGGGTCAGGCTTTAAGGACGGCGAGGTGTTTCGCATGAACTGTCTTGAATTCGAGAGCCAGTTGGAAGTCCTCGCGCGCGGCGCGCTCGCCGACGCGCGGACGCGCGCCGCGGCCGAGGCGCACGGCGCATCTTGCGAGGCGTGCGCCGCGCGGCTCGCCGACGAGCGCTCGCTGTCGTCGGGACTGCGCGCGCTGGCCGCGGGGATGAAGACGGCGGAGGCGCCCGCGCGCGTCGAGGCGGCGCTCGTCGCGGCCTTCCGCGCGCGCGCCGCAGCCCAAGAGTCGGGTGAGGTCGCCGCGGCGTCGAACGTAGTCCCGATGTCTGGGCACGCGCCGGCGCGGCGCTGGTCTTGGGCGAAGACAATCGCGATCGCTTCGATGGCCGCGGCGGCATCGCTCGCGCTCTTCGTGCTGTTGCGGCCGGACGCGCCGCCGAGCGCCCCCACGCAGAAGGCGATGTTCGTCGAGCCCCCGCCCGTCACGAGCGGCGGCCCCCCGACAGTCCCGCAGAACAGGCCGCTCGCGGCGGTCGAGCCGGAGCCCACGCCCAACGAGGTCAGGGCCTCCGTGCCGCGCCCGGCCTTCACGGCGCGCCCGCGCGCCACCAACGTCTCTTACGGCAGGCCGTCGCGCCCCGCGCTCGCGGCCGACCCGCGCGCAGAGGAGGTGGCGACCGATTTCATCCCGCTCGTCCAGGCCGGCCCGTACACGCAGGCCGAGGAGGGGCACCTCGTCCGCGTCGAGCTGCCGCGCTCGGCCCTCGCCTCCTTCGGCCTGCCCGTCAACGCCGAGACGGCGGGCGGCCGCGTCAAGGCCGACGTGCTCATGGGCCAGGACGGCATCGCGCGCGCCATCCGCTTCGTCCGCTGAAATTTTCATCAGGAACTAAAACGGAAAAAGGAGTCAGACTATGCAGAGGAAGTTTATTGTCTTCTCGGTCGCGGCGGCGCTGCTGCTGAACGCTTTGGGCGCGGCCGCGCAGGAGATCAGGCAGAAGGTCACCGTCGCGCCGCCCGAAGAGGAGGAGATATTCATCGCGCAGGGGCCGGGCGTGCCGGCGCCGCCGCCGCAGGTCGAAATCAACGGCGACAACCTCATCTTCATGGCGACCGAGATGAGCTTCGCCGGCAAGCTCGTCAAGGGCGCGCCCTACTCGGCGCAGGCCGTGACCGAGTCGGTGCAGTCGCTCGCGGACGGCAACCGCATCGTCCGCAAGACGACCGCGCAACTCTACCGCGACACGGAGGGGCGCACGCGCCGTGAGCAGACCGTCGGGTTCTTCGGCCCCTTCGCCGCCTCGGGCGAGGAGACACAGACCGTCTTCATCAACGACCCCGTCTCCGGCGTCAACTACATCCTCGAACCCTCCACCAAGACCGCGCGCAAGCTGCCGCGCATGGAGATGCACTGGAAGGTCGAGAGTGACGCCGCCGACAGCGCGCGCCAGAAGGCCGAGCAGGAGGTGACGCGCAAGGTCGAGGTCGAGCGCACCTTCAACACGCGCGTGCAAGGCCCCGACGCGCAGGTGACGGGCACGGCCGTCATCGTCACCGGCCCCTCCTCGCCCGACGGCGTGACCTTCATGCGGAGCAGCTCGAAGCACGAGGCGAAGACCGAGAAGCTCGAAGCGCGCCAGTTCGACGGCGTGACGGCCGAGGGCTCGCGCACCACCGTGACCATCCCGGCCGGCGAGATCGGCAACGAGCAGCCGATCCAGATCGTGGACGAGCGCTGGTACTCGCCCGACCTTCAGGCCGTCGTCATGACGCGCCACAGCGACCCGCGCTACGGCGAGACGACCTACCGCCTGACCAACATCTCGCGCACAGAGCCCGCGGCCACACTCTTCCAGGTGCCCTCGGACTACACCGTCAAGGAGGTCGGCGGCCCCGGCGCCGGCGTCCGCACGCGCACCTTCCGCCGCACGGCGCCCGCCCCGCTCGCCCCGCCGCAGGAGAACTAAGTCAAGTCAGACGGGGAGACGTGGGGAAGGGGTGACGGGGGGACAGAAGCCTTTCGGCCGAATGTCCCCCGTCACCCCTTCCCCACGTCTCCCCGTCACGTCATCCCGTCCGCTTCAGCTTCCCCGTCCGCTTCGCCCAGCGCTCGACCAGCGCGAAGACGTAGAGGCCGAGGGGGATGAAGACGAGGCCCATCAGCGTCAAGACCGTCAGCTCGTAGGCGCAGGCCGAGAGCGGGGCGCCCGCGACCATCTCCTGGCCCGCGCCGATGCCGACCAGCTTGCGACAGGCCGAGAGGGCGTAGGTCGCCGGGCTGACGACCGAGAGTGGCTGGAGCCAGCGCGGCAGCACCGACACGTCGTAGTAGACGCCCGAGACGAGGAGCAGCACGCCCTGGAAGATGTTCGTCGCCTCCGCCCCGCGCTCGGGCGAGAAGACCGGCAGCACCGCCGCCATCAGCCCCAGCCCGATGAAGGCCGCGCTCGAGACGGCGAGCACCACGACCAGCCCCGCCCAGTTCGCGCGCGACAGGTCGATGTCCACGAAGAGCAGCATCCCGAAGACGATGATGACCGACCGCACGACGGCGTAGCCCGTCGCGAAGATGCTCACGCCCGCGAGGTGCACGAGCCTTGAGACCGGCGCCATGAAGGTGTATTCGAGCGTCCCCTCCCAGCGCTCGTAGGTGATCGAGTTGGCGATCTCCTGGAAGACGACCGACAGCAAGCCCCACAGCATCACGCCCACCATCAGCGTCAGCGTCAGCCGGCGGTCTCCGGCCGCCACGCCGATCAGCACGACCGTCGCCGAGTTGACCACCGCGTAGAAGGTGAAGACCACCACCCACGAGAAGTAACGCCGCGTCAGGTGGTAGTCGCGGAAGAAGAACGCCCACGTCTGTCTGAGTACCTGTTCCATCTGCTACACCTCCGCCAAAACCTTTTCCGTCTTCTTCCCGCCGCCCTCTCCGTCGAGCTTCTGGCCGGCGAGCGCGATGAAGGCGTCGTCCAGGGTCTCGGCGCCCGAGGCGCGCTTCAGCTCGTCGGGCGTGCCCTCAGCGATGAGGCGCCCGCCGGCGATGAAGCCGATGCGCGCGCAGAGCCGCTCGGTCTCGGCCATGTCGTGCGAGGTCAGAAGGATCGTCGTCCCGTGCTCGCCCCGCAGGTTTTCGAGGAACGTCTGCACGTCGCGCCGGCTCTTCGGGTCTAAACCGGTCGTCGGCTCGTCCAGAAGCAGCAGCGGCGGGTTGACCAGCAGCGCGCGCGTGATGGCGACCTTCTGCTGCATGCCGCGGCTCAGCTCTTCGAGCGGGTCGGTGAACTTCTCGCCCTCCATCCCGAGGGCTTCGAGAATCTCGAGCGCGCGCCGCTCGGCCGCCGCCTTCTCCATGCCGTAGAGGAAGGCCGAGTAGAGCAGGTTCTCGCGCGCCGAGAGCTTCTTGTAGAAGGCCGCGTCCACGCTCACGCGCCCGACCAGGCGCCTGACTTCCGCCTCCTCGCCGGGGATGCTGTGGCCGAGCATCCGCACCTCGCCCGAGTCCGGCACGAGCAGCGTCGAGAGCACGCGGATGAGCGTGGACTTGCCCGAGCCGTTCGGCCCGAGCAGCCCGTAGGTCTCGCCCACGGCGACCTCGAAGGAGACCTCCGAGAGAGCGCGCGTGACCGTGCGGCGCGTGCGGACTAAGCCTTTACGCTTGCTGAAGGATTTGGAGAGGCTGCGGACTTCTATCCCGAGATTCGACATCACTCACACACCTTCCCGGCCTTTGGGTGGTCGGGCAACCGCTTTCCGTTTAAGAAGGGAAAGAAAGAAACGACGTGGAGTCGTTTACGGCGGTCTTACCTAGGCGAGTCTGATGGTGCGAAATCTCATCACGGGTTTACCTCACTTGCTGTGAGTGGGGCAAGGATAGACGAGGCTGGCAGGTTTGGCAAGGGTTTGTTGACGGCCTGTAGGTAGCACATTAGATGTCCGGTCTCAGTAGCACATGAGATGTCCGCTTTCGGGCGGTAACGAGTAAAGGCTTATGGGCAGGAGGACGCGCCCATGCCGTACTAC
>Ga0213876_10000344_pt1 | contig 40281 bp, 35 predicted proteins | sample BarmaccomBMRX_R9_FD_160113 | JGI IMG/M metagenome (GOLD analysis project Ga0213876, IMG submission 160113) | Root-associated microbial communities from Barbacenia macrantha in rupestrian grasslands, the National Park of Serra do Cipo, Brazil - RX_R9 | ecosystem: Host-associated > Plants > Roots...
CTGACGAAGGATCACAAGAGGATCGCCATCCTCTACCTGATCTCCGTGACCTTCTTCTTCGCCATCGGCGGCGCCTACGCCGCGGCCATCCGGCTCGAACTCCTGACGCCGATGGGCGACCTGATGCAGTCGGCAACCTACAACAAGGTCTTCACGCACCACGGGATCATGATGGTCTTCTTCTTCCTGATCCCGGCCATCCCCGGCGTTTTGGGCAACTTCCTCATCCCGCTCATGATCGGCGCGAAGGACATGGCCTTCCCGAAGATCAACCTGCTGAGCTGGTACGTCTTCATGGCGGGCGGGCTGCTCACGTTCTCGGCGCTCCTCTTCGGCGGCGTGGACACGGGCTGGACGTTCTACGTCCCCTACTCGACCAACTTCTCGAACACCTACGTCACGCTGGCGGGACTGGGCATCTTCATCAACGGGTTCTCCTCGATCCTGACGGGGCTCAACTTCATCGTCACCACCCACACGATGCGCGCGCCGGGGATGACCTGGTTCCGGCTGCCGCTTTTCGTCTGGTCGCAGTACGCGACCGCCCTCATCATGATTCTGGGGACGCCGGTCATCGCCATCACGGTGCTGCTCCTCGCGCTCGAGCGGCTCGCGCACGTCGGCATCTTCGACCCGGCGCTGGGCGGCGACCCCGTCCTCTTCCAGCACATGTTCTGGTTCTACTCGCACCCGGCCGTCTACATCATGATTCTGCCGTCGATGGCCGTCATCTCCGAGCTGGTCGCGACGCACACGCGCAAGCCCGTCTTCGGCTACTCGTTCGTGGCCTTCTCGTCCTTGGCGATTGCGGTCTTCGGGTTCCTGGTCTGGGGGCACCACCTCTTCGTCTCCAGCCAGTCGGTCTACGCCGGGATGATCTTCTCGCTCATCTCGTTCGTCGTGGCGATCCCCTCGGCGGTGAAGGTCTTCAACTGGACGGCGACGATGTACAAGGGCTCGATCTCGTACGACACGCCGATGCTCTACGTCTTCGCCTTCATCGGGCTCTTCATGATCGGCGGCATGACGGGGATGTTCCTCGCCGCGCTCGGCTTCGACATCCACGTCCACGACACCTACTTCGTCGTCGCGCACTTCCACTACGTGATGGTGGGCGGCACGGTGATGGGCTACATGGGCGGGCTGCACAACTGGTGGCCGAAGATGACGGGGCGCATGTACCCCGAGGGCTGGGCGCGCTTCGCGGCGCTGATCATCTTCGTCGGGTTCAACCTGACGTTCTTCCCGCAGTTCCTTTTGGGCTACATGGGGATGCCGCGGCGCTACCACGCGTACCCGGCGGGCGAGCCGATGTGGCAGGTGCTGCACGTGATGAGCACGGGCGGGGCGACGGTGCTCGGCATCGGGCTTTTGATCCCGGCCGTCTACTTCATCTGGTCGATGCGCTACGGCCGGTTCGCCCCGGCGAACCCCTGGCCGGGGACGGGGCTGGAGTGGCGCACGGCGAGCCCGCCGCCGACCGAGAACTTCCTCGTGACGCCCGTCGTCACCTGGGAGGCGTACGAGTACCGGCCCATCGAGGAGATGCAGGTCATCGGCCCCGGCGCCCCCGACCAGACCGTCGGCGGCCAGCACCCCGCGAACAGGGGGGTGGAGACGGAAGAGAGATGAGAAAGTGATGAGTGATGAATGATGAATGAAGACAAGGTGCCTTTAATTCATGACTCATCACTCCTTCTGAGGAGGTAGCGGTTTTGGCGACACACGCGGAGGCAGTCGAACACGGCCACGGCCCCGAGGCGGCGCACGAGGCACTCGCGCACCACTTCGACAACCTGGAGCAGCAGCGCGAGGCCGGGGCGCTCGGGATGTGGGTCTTCATCGCGCAGGAGGTGATGTTCTTCGGCGGGCTCTTCCTCGCCTACCTCATCTACCGGATGAAGTACCCCATCGCCTTTCAGGCCGCGAGCAACCACCTCAACTGGAGGATCGGCACCTTCAACACGGCCGTCCTCATCACGTCCTCTTTGACGATGGCGCTCGCCGTCTGGGCGACGCAGGTCGGCAAGTCGCGCAAGGTGCAGGTCGGCTTCATGGCGGCGACGCTCCTGCTGGGCTTCGTCTTCCTCGGGGTCAAGGCGTACGAGTATCGCGAGAAGTACGTGGACGGCCTGATCCCCATCGCCGGCTGGTTCAACCCGAAGCCCGAGATTCTCGCGCACCTCCCGCACGGCATCACCGTCGGCCAGTACCAGATGTTCTTCTGGCTCTACTTCGCCATGACGGGCCTGCACGCGCTGCACATGATCATCGGCGCCTGCATCCTCCTCCCCATCATGTGGATGGCCTGGCGCGGCCGCTTCTCGCCCGAGTACCACGGCCCCGTCGAGAACTTCGGGCTCTACTGGCACTTCGTGGACATCATCTGGATTTTCCTCTTCCCGCTGCTCTACCTCCTCGGCGCGCACTTCTCGGCGGGCCACTAAGGAAGAGGGAGGCACTGAGACAAGTCATGGCGGAACATATCGTCCCAAGGAAAACTTACTTCGCGGTCTTCGCCGCGCTGCTCGTCTTCACGGCGCTGACGGTCATCGCCGCGAACATCAACTTCGGCAAGATGAACGACGTGATCGCGATGACCATCGCGGTGACGAAGATGATGCTCGTGCTGCTCTTCTTCATGCACGTCCGCTACAGCTCGCGGCTCATCTGGGTCATCGTCGCGTCGATGTTCTTCTGGCTGCTCATCCTGCTGCTGCTGACTTCGACCGACTACAGCAGCCGCGACTGGTTCGGGTCGCACGTGGGCAGCGTCGTGGGCCGCCAGTAGCCACCCCGTTTTAGTACAATGGAGCCCGGAGCGGGCGCCCCGCCGAGCGGGCGACCCGCCCCGGGCTTTTCCTATTCTCCGCCGCCGGGGGCTTCACCGGGACTTGCTGAGGCGTGCCGTCAAGGTCGTGCTGCTCTTCGCGCTGCGCGTCTTCTTCCGCCGGATAGAGGTCGTGGGGCGCGGGCGCGTGCCGCGTGCGGGCGCGTGCCTCTTCGTCCTCAACCACCCGAACGCGCTCGTCGACCCGGCCTTCCTGCTCTGCTTCGCGCCGCGCCGCGTCTCCTTCCTCGCCAAGTCGCCGCTCTTCCGGATGCCGGTCGTCGGCCTCTTCGTCCGCGCGCTCGACTCGATCCCCGTCTACCGCAAGCAGGACGAGACGGGCGACACCGCCGCGCTCAACCGCAAGACCTTCGAGCGCGCCGCCGACCTCCTGCGCCGCGGCGGCACCATCGCCCTCTGCCCCGAGGGCGTCTCGCACAACGAGCCCTACCTGCTCCCCCTCAAGAGCGGCGCGGCGCGCATCGCCCTCGGCGCGGTCAGCGCCGCCGCCGGCGCGCTCGATTTGAAGATCATCCCCGCGGGCCTCTACTACACGGCGAAGACCGTCTTCCGCAGCGGCGCGCTCCTCTACTTCGGCGAGCCCATCGCGGTCGAGGCGGCCGAGCCCGGCCCCGACGGCGAGCCGCCGCGCGAGGCCGTGCGCGCGCTCTCCGAACGCGTCGCCGAGGCCATGCGCTCACTCACCCTCAACGCCGACCGGCACGAGGCGCTGGCGATTGTGGCGCGCGCCGAGCGCATCTTCTCCGCGGCCGACGAAGGGGAGGAGGAGGGCGACAGCCTCGAACGCGAGCTGCGCCGCCGCCGCATCTTCGTCGAGGCTTACGCGTACCACCGCCGGCATTCGCCCGCGCGCGTCGAACAGCTTGAGCGGCGCGTCTGGGCCTACGAGGAGGAGCTGCGCCAGGCCGGGCTCGAAGACCCGCGCCAGCTCTCGCCCTCGACGGTCGCCGACTACGCGCGCGTGCGAAAGCTCCTGGCGCGCGTCCTCGTCTTCCTTTTGCTGCTGCCCGCGGCACTCGCGGGCGCGGCGCTCCACTACCCGGCCTACAAGCTCGCGGGCGTGCTGGCGACGCGCTTCGCGCGGCAGTACGACGACGTGCTCTCGACCTTCAAGATCGCGGCCGCGCTGCTGCTCTTTCCTTTGACGTGGGGCGCGCTCGGGTTCGTGCTGTACGGGTTCGTCGGCTGGTGGGGAGTGCTGGGGGCTGTGGCGCTCGCGCCGCCCGCGGGGTACGTCGCCTTGCGCACGCGCGAGGAGTTCGGGCGCTTCGCCGCGGGCACGCGCGCCGCGCTCTTCTTCGTCCGCGAGCGCAGCTTCTTCCGCCAGCTCCTCGAAGAGCGCCGCCGCATCCGCCGCGAACTCCTCGACCTCGGCGACGAGTACGAGCGCGCGGTCGCGTCGGGGCGGGCGCGGGGTTGAGTTCGCGTGCGGCGGCGGGAAGACTTTTGCGCCGGGGCGGGCTCCCGCTTCTCGCCCGAAGGCGCGGGCTGTGGGGTCAAACGCCTCTGCATCTCAAAGCAGTACTGGGAGACGCCGTCGTACTCGGCCCGGCCCTTCCAGTCGCCGCGCATCTCGGCGAGCTTCGCCTTCTCGCGGAAGAGCCAAGCCTTATACCCCCAGACGTTGGCGCTGCCCGGGTCGAGCGCGACCGCGCGCTCCGAGAGGCGCAGTCCCTCCTCCGTGCACGCGCTCGCCCTGTCGAAGTCGGACGGGTCGGCCGGCATCCTGTAGCGGACGACGGGGAGGTCGGGCTTCGACCCGATGCGCTTGTTCGCCTCGCGCTCGGTGATGTCGTAGGAGCACTGCCACTGCCTGCTAGCCAGGATGACGAAAGCCTCGGCGCGCTTCTCGTCCTCGACGGCCGCGTCCTCGCCGCGCCGCTTGAGCATCTCGACGACCTTGTCGTCGCGCTTCAACATCCCGTAGAGGTAGACGGTCGCCTTAAACGCGTCCTCGCCGTGCAGCTCGTTCCCGAGCAGCGGGGCGTAGGCTTCGATGGCCCTCTCGGCCTGCGCGACGTTCGCGGGCGACGTGTCGCCGGGACGGTACTGCTGCTGGACGGCGCGCGCGATGAAGAGTTGCGTGTTCCTGCCCGCGGGGTCGAGTTCGAGCGCGCGGCGGAAGTGTTGCTCGGCCTCCGCGTACTGCCCCGCGCGGTAGAGCCCCGCCCCCTCGTACAACTCCGCGCGCGCGGCGTCCACGTCGGTCTGCCCGAGCGCGGACGCCGCGGCGGCCAGCGCGAGCACGATTGCGGCGAGTGCGTTTCTCATGACTTACCTCTGCCCGAGCGCGACGGCGCGCTGGTAGGCGGCGTAGACGGCCTTCGACAAGACGGTGCGGAGCGAGCCCTTCTCCATCTGGTAGATGGCCTCGGCGCTGGTGCCGCCGGGCGAGGTGACCATGTTGCGCAGCTCGGCCGGGTGCTTGTGCGTCTCGCGCGCGAAGAGCACCGAGCCGAGCATCGTCTGCGTGACCAGCTCCTCGGCGACGTGGCGCGAGAAGCCCATGTGGACGCCCGCGTCCACGAGCGCCTCCATCATCATGAAGATGTAGGTCGGCCCCGTCGCCGAGAGCGCCGTCGCCATGTCGATCATGTTCTCGTTCTCGACGTGCATCTCGCGCCCCAGCGCGCCCAGGAGCGCGCGGACGGCTTCGAGCTGCCGCTCCGAGACCTCGGGCGTGGCCGTCCACGCGGTCATGCCCTGGCCGATCTGCGCGGGCGTGTTCGGCATCGCGCGCACGATGGCGCGGTGGTTCAACTCTGAGGCGATGGTCTCGACGCGCGTGCCGGCGACGACCGAGAGCAGGAGCTGCTCGGGCGCGAGCGTCTCTCTGACCTCTTGCAGGACGCGGCCGACGCGCTGCGGCTTGACGGCGACGACGACGACCGAGGCGGCGGCCGGGTCGGACGGGCGCGCGGCCTCCGCGTTCGACTCGACCATGCGGACGCCGTACTGGTTCAGCAGCTCGTCGCGGCGCGCGGGGCGCGGGTGGCTGCCGACGATCTGCGCGCGCGTGACGAGCTGGCGCCGCAGCAGCCCCGCGATCATCGCCTCGGCCATCACGCCGACGCCGACGAAGGAGAGCTGCGCGCCGCGCAGCGGGTTGGCCGCGGCCGGCGGCGGGGGAGGGAAGTTCGTCATGGCAACATCATAGCAGTAGGCGGTAGGCAGATGGCAGTAGGCAGTCAGAGGCATTGCTGTCGAAACTTTTGGATTAACATCTCAGCTTTCGTAAAGCGCAAAAAACTGCCTACTGCCATCTGCCTACCGCCTACTACTCCGCCTACCCTCTTGCTTCCTTTTTTGTTACCATGCGCGGCACATCAAAGGTTTCGAGGCGCGCCGCCGGACGCTCAGCTCCCGGCGCCGAGGCGTGCGAAGTTTCTCCGCAGACAAAGGACTCCGGCACACACCCCAAGACAGGAGAAGTTCAAGATGAGCACCCTTCGAAGATTCTTCCCGCGCGCGGCGGCCGCGCTCGTGCTCCTCGCCGCGGCGGCGTCCCACGCCCCCGCGCGACAGCAGCAACCCCCGCCGAAGATACGCCTGCCGCAGGCGAGCCCGCAGGCCACACTCTCCCACACCATCGGCGTGACCGACCTGACCATCGTCTACCACCGCCCGTCCGTGCGCGGCCGGACGGTCTGGGGCGAGATCGCGCCCGAGAAGGCCGCCGCGCTCGTGCAGGCGACCTCCTACCTGCCCAAGAACTCGCCCGAGGGGACGCTCGACGGCGCGCCCGGCTCGGGCAAGGACTTCCCGATGACGCCCAACGGCCACGTCTGGCGCGCGGGCGCCAACGAGGCCACGAGGTTCACCGTCACCGACGACGTGCTCGTCAACGGCCAGAAGCTCCCGGCCGGCTCCTACAGCCTGCACATGATCCCGGGCAAGGACGAGTGGACGATCATCTTCAACAAGACGGCCGACCAGTGGGGCAGCTACAGCTACGACGCCAAGCAGGACGCGCTGCGCGTGAAGACGAAGCCCGCGTGGGTCGCCGAGTCGCAGGAGCTGCTCGGCTACGAGATACCGGCGGGCACCGCGAACTCGGCGCGCGTCGTCCTGCGCTGGGAGAAGATCGCCGTGCCCTTCACGGTCGAGGTGCCGAACCAGGACGCGCTCGTCCGCGCGAAGATCGACGCGGCCGTCGCCGCCGCGCCCGACGACTGGCACGTCACGATGGAGGTCGCCAACGCCTACGCCAACGACGACAAGATGGAGGAGGCGCTGGCGTGGGCCGACCGCTCCATCAAGGTCAAGGAGACCTTCCAGAACCTGCGGCTGAAGGCCCTGCTCCTCTCCAACCTGAAGAAGACGGACGAGGCCGTCGCCGTCGGCGAGCGCGCCGTCGCGCGCGGCAAGGCCGACGGCGAGGACACCACGCGCTTCGAGAAGCGCCTCGCGGACATCAAGGCCGGGAAGATGTAGACGGGAAATGCGGAATGACGAGTGTTGAATGATGAATGAGAAGCAGCGGGCTTTTCATTCATCATTCATCACTCGTCATTCATCACTTATAAAGAGGAGAAGTCGAGATGAAGTCACCGAAGAAATTGCTCCCCCTCGCGGCCGCGGCCCTGCTCGCGCTCTCGGCCTTCGCGCAGGCGCAAGGCTTACGCACCCCGCGCCCGAGCCAGAAGGCGAGCGTCATGCAGACGGTCGGCGTCACCGACCTGACCATCACCTACAGCCGCCCCGGCGTCAAAGGCCGAACCATCTGGGGCGACCCGCCCGCGGCCGCTTCGGGCACCGCCACGCTCGACGACGCGCGCGCGCGCCCCAAGGATCAGGTCATCGTGCCCTACGGCCACGTCTGGCGCGCGGGCGCCAACGAGGCGACGCAGTTCGCCACGACCGACGACGTGCTCGTCAACGGCCAGCCCCTGAAGGCCGGCACCTACAGCCTCCACACGATCCCCGGTAAGGACGAGTGGACGATCATCTTCAACTCGGACGCCGGGCAGTGGGGCAGCTTCAGCTACGACGAGAAGAAGGACGTGCTGCGCGTGAAGGCCAAGCCGCAGACCGTCGCCGAGAACCAGGAATGGCTCATCTACACCTTCGACCCGGTCGGCGAAACTTCGGCGCAGGTCAACCTCCGCTGGGAGCGCCTGCGCGTGCCCTTCACGGTCGAGGTCAAGGACGTGAAGGCGCTCACGGTCGAGAAGCTGCGCGCCGCGGTCGCCGCCGCCAAGCCCGACGACTGGCGCACGCCCTTGCAGGCCGCCAACTGGGTCTTCACTAACGACGTGCCGGCCAGCAACCCCGAGGCGATGCAATGGCTCGACAAGTCCCTCAAGACCAAGGAGACCTTCGGCAATCTCTACACGAAGGCGCGCGTGCTCGCCACCACGGGCAAGCCGGCCGACGCCGTCGCCACCGCCGAGAAGGCGATCCAGCTCGGCAAGGCGCCCAACTCCGGCGTTGACCCCAACAACATCGCCGACCTCGAAAAGCGCATGGCCGAGTGGAAGTCGAAGATGTAGCCCGAGACCGGAAGGCAAAAGGCAAAGGGCAAAAGGCAAAGGGCAAAAGTGAAGGATGAAGGGCACGCTGCTCCTCGTCCTCATTTTTGCCTTTTGCCCTTTGCCCTTTGCCTTTTGCCTTCGCCCCTCCCTTCAATCAGACTGACCAGGGGCGGCCTCTCACACTGACCGAGCCGGTCAACAAGACCGCCGGCGCCCCCGCCGCATTCCCTCTTTATCCCAGAAAATCCGCCGATTTCGGCCTTTCCCGCGCCGGCACGGCCGCGGCACGCGGGCTGCACTGTCGTGCGGAGGCGCCGCTCCTGTTCGACCCCGAGGCGCCGGAAGTCAAATCGCTTCAGCACCCCCAGAACGATGAACGCAAAGTCGAAAATCTTAAGCCTCCTGACCTGCTGCGCATTGCTGCTCCCCCTCTGCGGCGTGGCGCTGGCCGGCGGCAAGGGCAAGGGCGACGGCGAGCCGGACGCGCGCGGCCCCTTCAACCACGACAAGGTCTCGCGCGGGCTGCGGGAGCGGAAACTCAAGGGCAAGAGTGGCAAGGGCGGCGACGAGGAGAAGCTCCAGGTCATCCTCCGGCTCAACGGCGAGATGAGCGGCGGCCTTAACTCCCTGCTCAAGCGCAACGGCCTCCGCATCAAGCAGGAGCTGAAGAGCCTCGGCATGGCGACCGTCGAGCTGCCCGAATCGGCGCTCGAAGAGCTGGCCTCGTTCGATGAAGTCTCGTTCGTCACGGAGGACGCCGCGACCGAAGTGCTCGGGCACGTCTCGAAGGCGACGGGCGCGGACGCGGCCGCCGCGCAGACCTACAGCAACATCACGCAGCTCAACGGCACGGGCGTCGGCATCGCCATCGTCGATTCGGGCATCTACGACCAGCACGCGGACTTCCTCGACGCCGCGGGCACGACGAGCCGCGTCGTCTTCAACAAGAACTTCGTCACGACCGAGAACCGCACCGACGACCCCTACGGCCACGGCACGCACGTCGCCGGCCTGGCCGCCGGGTTCGACCGCGTCAAGGGCGGCGCCTACTCGGGCGTCGCCACCGACGCCAAACTGATCGACCTCCGCGTGCTCGACTCGAAGGGCAAGGGGCAGACCTCGTGGCTGCTCGCCGCGCTCGACTGGATCGCGGCCAACCACGCCACCTACAACATCCGCGTCGTCAACATCTCCCTCGGCGCCCCGGCCGTCGATTCGTGGGAAGACGACCCCGTCTGCAACGCCGTCACCAGGCTCTACCACCTCGGCATCGTGGTCGTCGCGGCCGCGGGCAACAACGGGAAGAACGCGCTGGGGCAGAAGGTCTACGGCCAGATTCACACGCCCGGCATCTGCCCCCAAGCCATCACGGTCGGCGCCTCGAACACCTTCGGCACCGACTCGCGCGCCGACGACGGCGTCGCCACCTACAGCTCGCGCGGGCCGACCCGCTCCTTCTGGACGGACGCGGCCGGCGCGAAGCACTACGACAACCTCCTCAAGCCAGACCTCGTCGCTCCCGGCAACAAGCTCGTCTCGGCCGAGTCCTACCCGAACTACCTGCGGACGAACGGCGCCGCCAGCGCCTACGACGACGCGTCGCAGGAGAAGGACTTCATGTACCTCTCGGGCACGTCGATGGCGACGCCGCTCGTCGCGGGCACGGCCGCGCTGATGTTCGAGGCCAACCCGAAGCTCACGGCCGGGATGGTCAGGACGCTCTTGCAGTACACCGCGACGCCGCTCAAGAACTTCAACCTGCTGGAGCAGGGCGCGGGCGAGCTGAACGTGGCGGGCGCCACGCGCCTCGCCGACCTCGTCCGCCGCGACCTCGACCAGGCGACCGCCGCCGTCGGCGCGCCGCTCCTGACGACCACGCTCCCCGCGGCGCAGTCCTACATCGTTGACCGCAACTACACCTGGGCGCAGGGCATCACCTTCGACTACACCTACGGCACTGGCGCCGACCTCGTCACGAAGTTCCAGGAGGGCTACCGCCTCGCCAACCACATCAACAACGACTGCCTCGTCCAGTCGAACGGCCTCATCGTCAAGGACTCGACGAAGCTGACGGCCGGAATCATCCTCGGCAAGAACGTCATGACGAGCGCGGGCGGCGTGCTGGGGACAGGCACGGCCATCCCCTTAAGCCTGCGCGGCAGCGGCGTCATCCTGAGCGACGGCGCGATCCTCGGTGACGGCGCGATTCTGGGCGACGGCGCGATTCTGGGCGACGGCGTCATCATGGGCGACGGCTCGCTCCTCAGCGACGGCACGATGCTGGGCGACGGCGCGATCCTGAGCGACACCATCACGGGCCAATCCGTGCTCGTCGGCGGCGACAACACGGCCTACATGGCCCCCGCGCCGTAGCCGCCCCGGCCGCCCGAAGTCACGGACGGAATTCATCTCCCACGCAGCCCAGGTAGCACCGATGTTCCAGTCGTTCTCACATACAGAAGCGGCCCGCCCGCCCGGCCTCTTCGCCGCCTTCGCGCCCCCCGGGCGGCGCGCGCGCCGCGGACGATTCAGGCCGAGCTGCTCGGGCGCGGGGCCGAGGCCGAGGTCGTCGGGTTCCTCGCGGGGCGCCCCGTCCACGCCGTCAACCTACTGGGGCTCATCGCCGACAACGGCCTGGTGAGCCCGCTCAACCGCGGCACGTTCTACGGCTGCCGCGACGAGCGCGGCCGCCTCGAAGGCGTCGCGCTCATCGGCCACGCCACCCTCTTCGAGGCGCGCACGCCGCGCGCCCTGCGCGCCTTCGCACTCGCGGCCCAGTCGCGCCCGAACCTCCATTTAGTCTTAGGCGAGTCGGAGCCGGTCGCGGAGTTCTGGCGCCACTACCGCGCCGAAGGCCAGCCGATGCGGCTCGCCTGCCGCGAGCTTCTCTTCCGGCTCGACCGCGGCGACCGTGTCGGCGAAGTCACGGCGGTCGAGGGGCTGCGCCTCGCCACGCGCGAAGACCTCCCGCTCGTCATGCCGGCGCAGGCGCGCATGGTCGAAGACGAGAGCGGCCTCGACCCGCGCCTGAGCGACCCCGAGGGCTTCCAACGCCGCTGCGAGCGGCGGACGGACGGCGGCCGGACGTGGGTGCTGACCGAGGGCGGGCGGCTCGTCTTCAAGGCCGAGGTCTTGGCCGAGGCCGAAGGGGTCGTCTACCTCGAAGGCGTCTACGTCGCGCCGGAGGAGCGCGGGCAGGGCATCGGGCTGCGCTGCCTTTCAAGACTGACGGCCGAGCTGCTGCGCCGTGAGGACTCCGTCTGCCTCCTCGTCAACGAGAAGAACGAGGCGGCGCACGCCTTCTACCGCAAGGCGGGCTTCCGCTTCGACTGCCACTACGACACGATCTTCCTGCGCCGCGCCTAACGTCCCGTCAGGCCGGGCCGCCGGGCACGGCGCAGAAACAGAACCGCGGCCGGTAGTTCGCTACCGGCCGCGGTTCTGTTTGATGAACGCGTTGACGAGGAGCGCGGTCAGCACGACGACGGCGGCGCCGACGACGTTGTACCAGAGGAAGGCGAGCGGCGTGCGGAAGAAGCAGTAGAGGACGGCCGCCTCGCCCGCGAGCGCGCCGGCGAAGGCGGCCGTGCCCCCGACGCGCTTGAAGTAGAAGCCGAGGAGGAAGATGCCCAGGAGCGTCCCGTAGAAGAGCGAGCCCAGCCGGTTGACCGCCTCGACCAGCGAGCCGAGCTGCCCCGCGTACTGCGCGAAGGCGATGGCGAAGAGGCCCCAGAAGACCGTCGCCAGTTTGGAAGAGATGAAGTAGAAGCGCTCCGACGCGCCGGGCATGAGCAGGCGGCGCTGGATGTCCACGACGGTCGTCGAGGCGAGCGCGCTCCACTCCGACGCGGTCGAAGACATCGACGCGAAGAAGACCGCCGCCAGCACGAGCCCGACCAGCCCGGCCGGCATGTAGCGCGTGACGAAGCTCAGGAAGACGTAGTTCGTATCGTTCGGCTTGGCGTCGAACTCCTTGATGATCTCGACCGCGCCTGCCCGCACGCCGTTCGCTTTATCTTGCGCCGACTGCAACTGCCGTGAAGCCGTCGCCGCCGCCGCCGTGTCGTTCGCGCGCAGGGCGCCGACGTAGGCGCGCGCGGCCTGTTGCTTCTCCGCGAACGCGGCGGCGTAAGTGTCTTCGAGCGCGCGGAACTGTGCCCCGTGCGCGCCCGCGCGTGCCTGCTCAAGCTGCACGGGGTTGAAGAAGACGGGCGGCTGCGTGAACTGGTAGAAGGCGAAGACCATCGCGCCGAGGAAGAGGATGAAGAACTGCATCGGCACCTTGACCAGCCCGTTGAAGAGCAGCCCGAGCCGGCTCTGCGCCGCCGACCCGCCCGAGAGGTAGCGCTGCACCTGCGACTGGTCGGTGCCGAAGTAGGCGAGCGCGAGGAAGCAGCCGCCGACGAGCCCCGACCAGAAGTTGTACTGGTTCTTCACGTCGAAGGAGAAGTCCACCGCGTTCAGACGCCCGAGCTTGCCCGCGACGCGCGTCGCCTCCAGGAAAGAGACGTCCGCGGGCAGCAGCCGGACGATGGTGAAGAAGGCGACGAACATCCCGCCCATGATGATGAGGAACTGTAGGAAGTTCGTGTTGTCCACGGCGCGCGCCCCGCCGAGTGACGCGTAGAGCATGACGGCGCCGCCGATGATGAAGATGACGACGCGGATGTCCCAGCCCATGACGGCCGAAAGGATCAGCGACGGCGCGTAGAGCGAGACGCCCGTCGAGAGCCCGCGTAGCGCGAGGAAGAGGAGCGCGGCGAGCGTCCGCGTCTTCAGGTCGAAGCGCCCTTCGAGATATTCATAAGCGGTGTAGACCTTGAGCCGGTGGTAGAGGCCGACGGCCGTGGCCGAGAGGATGACCATCGCCACGGGCAGGCCGAGGTAGACCTGCACGAAGCGCATGCCGTCGGCGAACGCCTGGCCGGGCGTGGCGAGGAAGGTGACGGCGCTCGCCTGCGTCGCCATGATGGAGAGCGCGACGCGGTGCCAGGGCTGTCGGCGGTCGGCGACGAGGAAGTCTTCGAGGTCGCGCGTGCGGCGGCCCTTCCACACGCCGTAGAGGACGATCCCGGCGAGCGCGATGAAAAGCACCGCCCAGTCGAGCGGCCTCATCCGAAGTACCTCGTGAAGAGGTAGAAGAGCGCGGTGAGCACGGCGAGGTTGACGAGGAGGACGGCGTAGAGAGTCCTCCAACTGCCGCCGAAGGGCGGCGGCTCTTCGCGCGTCTCCGGTTCGTGCGTCTCGTCTCTCATCGGAAGCTCACGCCGTCACTTGCCCGCCGAGATCATGTTCGCGAACAAACGGTACGCGCCGGGCACGCCCGCGGGGAGCTGGCGGAAGAAGGCGAGCGCGGTGAAGACGTACGTGCCTTTGCCCTGGCGCGCGACGAGGGTCGAGCCTTTCAAGTCCGGCGAGCCGGGGTCGTGGCTGGCGAAGAGCGGCGTGTAGCGCGCGTCCCACTCGGACGCGAAGTAGAGCCCGCGCTCCTGCACCCAGCCGTCGAAGTCGGCGGGCGTGATCTTGTTCGGCGCGTTCAGCAGCGCGTCGGCCGGGGCGAGCGGAGTCACCTCGGCCGTCTCGTCCGTGACCCTGTCCTGAGTAATCTTGAATGGGTACGGGCCGAACTGCACGCCTTCGAGCGTGCGGTCGGGCGTGTTGTACTGGACGACGAGCGTGCCGCCGCGCTCGACGTATTCGAGCAGGCGCTTCTGCTGGCGGCGCAGGGCCGCGCGCGTGTTGTAGGCGCGCACGCCGGTGACGACGGCGTCGAAGCGCGAGAGGTCGGCCGCTTCGAGGTCTTCGTCGGAGAGCAGGGTCACGTCGTAGCCGACCTGCCGCAAAGCCTCGGGCACCTCGTCGCCCGCGCCCATCACGTAGCCGATGCGGCTCCCGCGCTTCTGCAAGTCAACGCGCACGAGTTCGGCGCGCGCCGACGGGAAGAGCGTCTGGCGGGGGATGTGCGCGTAGTCGATTTCGAGCATCCCGCGCGTGTAGGTCTTGCCGCCCGTCTCGAACTCCGCGGCGACCTCGGCCGTCGAAGCGCCGGCGGGCGGCGTGACGTTGAAGGTTGCGCGGAACTCCTCGCCTTTGGCCTTGACCGTCGCAGGCAACTCCGCGGGCGCCGCCGTCCAGCCCGCGGGGAGCTTGAGGCGGAGCGTGCCCGCGGCGTCCGTTCCCGTGTTGTTCCTGAGCGTGACGCGCACCTGCTTCGGCTGGCGGTCGGGAAAGACGAGCGTCTGCTCGCCGAGGGCGACGGCCACTTCGGGGACGACGACGACCGGGCGGTAGAGGTCGCCGCGCACGCGGTCAGTCCAGCGGTAGAGGACGGGGACGTTGAAGGTGACCGGCTCTCCCTCTTCGCCGAAGACGGCGGTGACGGGCACGCTCAGCGCGGGCGGCCCCTCGGGCGCGCCGATGAGCGACTGTTCGCCGACGCGGAAGAGGTTCTTCGAAGGCTCCTCGCGCAGCCAGTAGGGTTGACTGTAAGCGGCGTCGGCGGGCACGCGTAAGGTTCTCTCTTTCGTGAGCGGCTGGTTGTTCTTCAACTCGGCGCGCAGCACGTCGGCGCCGGCCGAAGAAGCGCCGACCGTCTCGAACTTCAAAGGGTAGGCGGAGCGGTTGACGACCGTCGTCGTGACTTTGACCTCGCCACCCGGCGTCACGTAAGGGTCGGCGGCCACGGCCTCGACCCAGAGACCGGCGGCGGCGCGGATGACTTCGTCGAGCGCCGAGAGCTTGGCCTCGGCGAGTGGCTCGTCCTTTGCGAGTTTCGACATCTCGCGGCGCGCGCGCAGGAGCAGGGGCAGCACGGCCGAAGGGTTCGCGGGGTCGTACTTGTGCGCGGCCTCTTCGAGCAGTTGCGCGACCGTCTCGCCGCCCGCGAAGCGGCGCCAGGTCATATCCACGCCGTCGAATAAATCCTTCGACGCGGGCTCGCCCTTGAGGTGCGCGAAGTAGTTGACGGCGGGGCCGCGCCGCCCGGGCGTGCCCTGCGCCTGGCTCATGTGCATCGTGCGGCTCTCGGCCGCGATCTCCGTGTAGGACTTGCCGAGCAGGGGGTCGTAGCCGCCCACGTCGGCGCTCACCATCTTGTCTGCATCCTTCGGCACTTCGCCGGGGCGGAAGTTGAAGGCGTTCCAGACGAGGCGCTTCGGCCGCCAGGGCCGGACGCCGTTCTTCAACTGCTCGGGGAAGCGCGCGGGGTCGCCCGCGGCCTCGAAGGCTTCCGAGGCGAGGATGGCCGAGGCCGTGTGCTGGCCGTGCCCGCCCTCGCCGGTGGTGGGGAAGCGCGCGATCATCACGTCGGGGCGGAAGCGGCGCACGACCCAGACCACGTCGGCCAGCACCGCGTCGTGATCCCAGAAGCGGAAGGTCTCCTCGGGCGACTTGGTGAAGCCGAAGTCGATGGCGCGCGTGAAGAACTGCTCGGCGCCGTCGATGCGGCGCGCGGCCAGAAGCTCCTGCGTGCGGACGACGCCGAGCAGCGCGCCCTTCTCCGAGCCGAGGATGTTCTGCCCGCCGTCGCCGCGCGTGAGCGAGAGGTAGGCGGTGCGCGCGCCGCGCCCCAGCGCGAGGTAGGCCAGGAGCGCCGTGTTCTCGTCGTCCGGGTGCGCGCCGACGTAGAGCACGCTCCCCGCGACCGCGAGCCTGCGGAGCGCCGCCTGCGTCTCGGCCGCGTCCAACTGCCGCGGCGCCTGCGCCCGGGCGGTGGGGAGAATGAGAAGGAGGAGGAGTGCGGCGGTGATGAGTTTAGTCATTTGCTGATGTGTCGAACCCGGCTTCGTATCAGGTCTAACTTGAATTGCCCTTCACGTTAGCTTCCAGGTAACACGGGCATGAAAGCCCCCAAACGTCACACGCCCCGCTTATATCGGCGGCGGCGGCGCGGCGTTAACGTTGGCGCTCGGGGCGGCGTTGGAGTTCGCGTTCGCGTTGGAGTTGTTGGAGTTCGTGTTCTTCTTCTTCAACAACTCCTCCTGGTGCTTGCGGAACTCGGCGACGCGCTGCGCGCCGTTCCTGGCCTGCTCCAGAAGCTCCTGCGCGGGGAAGTTGTCGGGGTTGATTTCGAGCACCTTGTTCAAAGCCCTGACCGCCTCGTCGTACTGCGCGATCTTGAAGTGCGCGTTTGCCAGCTCGAAGTACTTGTCGTCGCTCTCCTCGGGCGAGTTCTTGACCGCCTCCTTGAGCGCCTTGACCGCCTCGTCGTACTTGCCGAGCTGCTCGTAGGAGAGGCCGAGGAAGTAGTAGGCGTCGGAGTTCTTCGGCTCGCGCTTGGTCACCTTCTCGTAAGCCTTGACCGCGCCCTCGAAAGCCTTCTCGGCCTCCTCGTGCTGCTTGGTCACGTTGTAGGCGAGGCCGAGCCGGTAGTTCGCCTCGGGGAAGTCGGGCGCGAGTTCGACCGCGCGCTTCAGCTTCTCGACCGCCTCTTCGTCGCGGTCGGCCTTGTAGGCGGCCAGGCCCTCTTCGTAGAGCGCGCGCGCGTCGCCGGAGGGCTCCGAAGACGCCTGCTCCCCGTTAGGAGGCGCGGCGGCGCCGTTCGCGTTCGCGTTGGCCGCGTTCGAATCGGCCGCGCGGCGGTTGCAGCCCGCGAGGAGCAGCGCGGAGACGAGGAGGGATTGCAGTGTGACGCGGAGCGCTTTCATCTTCTTAAGCTTTCTCTCGGAAGGGCTGGGGACGAGCAACGTATCTACGACAAATCGGCCGGAGAGTCAAACGGGGTGGGCCCGGGTTTTTGGACTGGTTCTTGCTTCCCCGTAGGGCGGGACGGTGTGGAGTGTACGGGTAGCGTTCAAAGGGGGTGGTGCGCCGGATGGAGCCGAGGGAGCGACACGAGTTTGTAAGTCCAACGGAGCCGACGGTTCCGCTCGAAGTCGAGCGCGAGCTTCCGCCGCCGCGCTTCGACGAGAAATCGATACGGCGCGCGCAGCCGGCCGTCCCCCTGAAGCACGGCGCGCGTGCGCGCTCGTGGCCGTTGTGGGTGATCGTCTTGTGCATGTTGGGCGGCGTGCTGGGCGGCGTGCTGGGCGGGCTCGCGCTCACGCTCTACCAGCGCGGCGGTCAGCGTGCGGAGTCGCGGGCGGCGCAGCCGCAGGTGCCCGCCGACGCGCCCGGCGGCCTTGTCGTCGCACCGACGGCCGCCCCGGTCGCGCAGGAATCGAAGCCCCCGGAAGGTCAGGTTGCCGCCGTTGAAGCAACGCCGCAGACCGCGCCGGCAGTTGCGACACATGAGCCGGCGCCCGACGCCGTTGCAAAGGCGGAACCGAAGGCCGACGTCGCGTCGGCGGAGCCGAGTGCGGACGTGCAGGGCGAGTTGCGCGCGGCGCTCGGCGGGTGGCTGGCGGCGACGAACGAGCGCGACGTGGGGCGGCAGATGAGCTACTACGCGCCGACGGTCGAAGCCTTCTACCTTTCGCGCAACGCGCCGCGCGAGTCGGTGCGCGCGGAGAAGACGCGCCTCTTCGCCCGCGCCTCGGCCGTCAACGTCGAGGCCGCGCCGCCCGAGATACGAGTGAGCCCCGACGGCCGCACGGCCGTCATGCGCTTCCGCAAGCGCTACCGCATCGACGGCGAGGAGAGCCGCGCCGGCGAAGTCTTACAGGAATTGAGATGGCGCCGCACGAACAGCGGCTGGAAGATCGTCGGCGAGCGCGACCTGCGCGTGCTTCAGTAAATTCACCGGGAAAGTTTAGCCGCGGAGACGCCGCCGGGGTTTGTAATTTCAAATTTGAAATTACAAACCCCGGCGGCGTCTCCGCGGTGAATTGTCTTACGCGAACGCGGCGCGGGCGGCGGCCGAGTCCATGTACTCGTGGAAGCCCTCGATCTTCCCGTCGCGGACGGTGAAGACGTGCGCCCAGTCGCCGCCGTACTCGCGGCCGTTCTTCTTCACGCGCCAGCGGTAGGTGCCGAGCGCGACGACCTTGTCGCCCTGCGCGACGTACTCGCGCGGCTCGAAGCTGACGGAGTCCTGCGACTCGGCCAACTGCGAGAAGAAGCCGCCGACGCTCTCGCGCCCTTTGCGGCCGCCGGAGAACGCGGCGCCCTCGATGTCGGGCAGCCGCCAGTCCACGTCGTCGGTCAACGAATCGAGGATGCCGCCGATGTTGCCCCCCTTGAAGTTCTCGTACGCGCGGCGCACCACGGCCACGCCGTCCTGCTCACTCATACGCCTGCTCCTCTCGAAGTAAGGAATCTTCTGCCGCTGAAAACCCCCGGGCTCGCTCGCACACATACTTACGAGGCCGCGCGCCCCTCCGGATGTCACTCGGCCGACTCGACGATCTCACGGAAGCGGCGCGCGTCGTCGCGCATCTCGACGTTGTTGAAGAAGACGTAGGAGGTCGCGCGCTTCGGGAGCATCGTGGACAGTTCTTCCAGCTCGCCCTCCTCGTACTTGTAGCGCCAGCCGCGCCGCCCGTGCAGGCGGAAGTAGCACTTGCCCGGCGTCGTCGAACGCTCGCTGAAAGGGTCTACGGCGTGCCAGAGTTTGAGTTCGTCGCACAGCTCCCCGACCAGCTCGCGCGGCCAGCCGCCGCGCGGCTCCCACGCGAAGACGAGCCGGCCGCGCTCGACGCCTTTGAAGAAGCGCCGGAGGTTCTCGACATTCTCAACGGTCGGCTTGAAGCTGGCGGGGCATTGGAAGAGGACGGCCCGCGCCTTCAACGCGCGGGCGCACTCGCGCGTCACCTCCCAAGCGTTTTGCACGGCCTCCGTCGGGCGGAAGAAGCCGGCGCCCTCGCGCTGCTCCTCGGTGAGCGGGCGCTTGAGGCGGCGGTAGGTCGGGCTCGAAGAGAGGTGCGTGACGAGCTGCCAGGACTTGAGCGCGAACTCGAAGTCGGCCGGCGCCTCCTCGCGCCAGCGCCGGAGCGTCGAGACCTGCGGCGGCTGGTAGAAGGTGTGCTGCACCTCGACCGAGTCGAGCAGCTCGTAATACGTCTCGCGCGACGAGCGGAATCCGCAGCACCCGACCCGCACCCGCCCCTTGCCCGAAGTCATAGAGTTATTTCCGGCACCTGAAGCAGTAGGCAGTGGGCAGGCGGCAGTAGGCAGTTGAAGAAGAGTTGTTCTAACTGCCTACTGCCGCCTGCCCACTGCCTACTGTCTTAAGAGCCCGGCGCTTCGTCGGCCGAAGGGCCGTAGATGGAGGGCACGGCCACGTCGAGCAGGCGGAGGTAGACCGAGAGCTGCCCGCGGTGGTGGACGACGTGGTTGAGCGCCAGCAGGCGCACGGCCGTCGCCCGCGGCCCTTTGAAGAAGGTCTGTTCGCCGCTTCTGAGCTGCCAGGATTCGTTCAGCTTCTCGTCCGACTGGCCGCCCAGCAGCCCGACGGCCGTGCTGATGTTGCCGTCGAACTTCTCCAAAAGCTCGGCCGTGCTCGAAGGGACGAACGGCTGGAAGTTGCCGGCGGCGAAGTTCAGCTCGTCCTGCGTCAGCGCCGGGGCGATGAGCGAGGGCAGCTCCGCGACGTGCCCGGCCAGGCGGCCGAGGCTCATCGACTTCTCGTGCGGCTTCCAGCCGAAAGAGCCCTCCGGCACGCGCTCCAGAAGCCTCCGCGTCGTCTTCGCCTCCTGCTGCAACTCGGCCGCGAGCGACTCGCATACACTCATAAGATTTTCCTTCCGTGTTTCGGGCGATGAGAAAAGCGCAGCCAATCTACGCCGCCCCGCACGCCTTTTCAAGGCCCGCCGCGCGTCGCACGAAATTGCTCATTGCTTAATGACGACCACCTGGCCGGCCTCAAGCTTTTCGAGAGCTTCGAGCACCCGCGGCATCAAGGGTTTTAGCATAGGGTAGGTGCTTCTTTTGGCGGAAAGAATGATGACGGGGACGGGAAGGGTTTCGAGGTTCTGCTGATACTGAGGTTCTGATCGACCGTAAGGAGAGCGTCGTACTGCCCGGCGGCGGCCCGCAAGAGTCGGCCGTTCTTTAATCCTTTGAAGCCGGCTTCCTCAACCGTAAAGACTTCGTGCCCCGGCAAGTCCCGTTTGAGGTAACGGGTGACGCACTCGTCAAGCAGCACTCTCATAGCCAATGAGCAATCTCTCTTTCGACTCTTCCAGCACCGCCAGTGCTTGTTCGCGCGTGACGGTCGGGAACTGGTCGAGGAATTCGTCGAGCGTTTCGCCAGTCTCTAAACAGTCGAACAGGTTTTGAATCGGCACGCGGGTGCCGTAGAAGACGGGAGTCCCGCCGAGCTTCTCGGGGTCGCTTTCGACCAGCTTCTTAATGCCGCTCATACTTATCCCTCCGCGCCGGGTTCGGTGGCCGAATGTTACCAGAGAATAGAGTTGCTTTCCCGCGAAAAAAGGCGGGGCGGTCTTTCGGCGGGGGCGGGGTTGCGGTAGAGTAGCGCCATCCCACTTTCAGAAAGGAACGTTCAGAGAGATGGACGAAGAACTGGTCGGACTGTTGCCGGAGGAGGTTTCGAGGCGCGGCTTCATCGCCGGCTCTTTGGCCGCGGGCTTCGCGCTGGCCGTGCAGCCCATCGCGGCGCAGACCGTGATTACGACGGACGCGGAGGGGCTCGAAGCCGGCGACGTGAAAATCCCGGTGCGCGACGGCGAGATGCCGGGCTACCGCGCGATGCCCGCCAAGGGCAAGAACTTTCCGGTCGCCCTCGTGGTGCAGGAGATCTTCGGCGTCCACGAGCACATCAAGGACATCTGCCGGCGCTTCGCCAAGCTCGGCTACCTGGCCGTCGCGCCGTCGCTCTACAACCGGCAGGGCGACACGACGCAGCTCAAGATGGAAGACATCATGAAGGTTGTCGCCAAGGTGCCCGACGAGCAGGTGATGGCCGACCTCGACTCGACCGTGACTTGGGCGCGTTCGACGGGCAAGTCGGACGGCAAGCGCGTCGGCATCACGGGCTTCTGCTGGGGCGGCCGCGTCGTGTGGCTCTACTCGGCGCACAGCAAGGAGGTGGACGCGGGCGTCGCGTGGTACGGACGCCTCGTCGCCGCCCCCAACCAGCCGGCCAACCCTCTGATGCCGAAGCAGCCGATTGACCTGGTGGACGAGTTGAACGCGCCGGTGCTCGGGCTCTACGGCGGGAAGGATCAGGGCATCCCGGTCGAGTCGGTCGAGCGGATGCGCGCGGCGCTCAAGAACTCGAAGTCGAAGGCCGCCCGTTCGTCCGAGATCATCGTCTACCCGGAGGCCGGCCACGGCTTCCACGCCGACTACCGCCCCTCCTACAACAAGGAGGCCGCCACCGACGGCTGGCAGCGCCTGCAAGCGTGGTTCAAGAAGTATGGAGCAAAGTAGACAGTAGACAGTAGACATTAGGAAAACTAAGGCGGCGCGTCACGGTTTATTAGCCGAGCGCGCCGCATTGTCTTTCTACTGACTACTGTCTACTTCAAAAAATTTGGGCGGCGTGGCCTTGCGACCGCGCCGCCCGGCTGGCGGGACTCCCGTTCTCCCCGTGACGGAAAAGCCCCGACAGATGCCCTGAAGACTCCCCCTTGCTCTCCGACGTTCCGCGTTGAGCGTCCCGTCTTACACGCGAACAGTGCGGCCGGGGTTCGGAAAAATACGCGCCGGGTGAATTCTTTTACCGCACCCTATCCGCGGAAGCGCTGGCGGTATTCGATGGACTCGATGAAGGCGCGCACCAGCTCGGCCTTGTGGAAGTCGCCGCCGTTGTCGTCCAGCTTCTTGAGCCAGAAGTTGAAGCCGCCGAAGGTCGGGTCGGACTTCCCGTCGAAGCCCACGTCGTCCGGGTTCCTTCTCAAATAACCGAAGTACTGCATCAGCACGAAGGCGCGGTTGAACTCCTTCGCGACGAGCGCCGCGTTCTCCGCGACGCGGACGAGCGCGCGGGCGCGCGCCGCCGTGTCGGACGTGTCGGCCGCGCCGTTGAACTCCGTCTCCGCCGCCTGCCGTTCGGCCGCCGTGGGCGTCACCCCGGCGTTCGTGAAGAGCGCGCTGACGAACTGCGCCGGCGTGAGCGAAGCGGGGTAGGCTTGTGTGAACCGCGTGCTCGTGACGAAGTCGCGCAGGAAGGCTTCGCGGTTGGCCGCGAGCCTGTCCGGCCAGCCCGGCGAGTTGACGACGACGCCCTCGCCGATGCGCTGCGTGTCGGGCATGAAGTCTTCGTAGCGCACGGGCACGGGCTTGCCCGCGAGGTCGCCGTAAGCAGCCTTGTGCAGACGGTAGACGAAGTAGCCCGTGTCGCGGAACTCGATGGAGACGAAGAAGGCGCCCGAGGTGTTCGTGCGGCGGAACTGGAGGCAGGCCGGGTCGGCGCCGCACTGCGCGATCTCGTTCGACCAGAAGTCTGCGCCCGACGCGTCGGGCGCGCGGTTGAAGAAGTCGAGGTACTGCTGGCGGACGAAGCCGCGCGTGTCGTCGATGGGGTTGACATTGAAGTTGACGAGCGAGGTGACGGCCGCAGCCGCGTTGATGCGCCGCTTGACGGGCTGCTCGGGCTGCGGGCGGTCGCTCGTGTTGCGGATGCGATCCTTGACGAGGTCGGCGGTCATCGTGGGCGCGGCCGCGCGGACGAGCGCCCCCACCCCTGCGGCGAGCGGCGAGGCCATCGAGGTGCCCGACCAGACGCCGGTGCCGCCGCCGGGCACGCTGCTCGTGATGCCGACGCCGGGCGACATCACGTCGTTGACGACGCGGTCGTCGCGCTGCGAGAAGGGGGCCAGCGTGTCGTCGGACTGGCTGGCGGCGACGGAGAGTTCGCCGTCGAAGTTCTCCGCGGCCGGGAACATCGGCGTCGCCGTGCCGTGGTTGCCGGCGGCGGCCACCACCAAAACCTTCGAGCCGGGCGCGTTCGGGTCAACCACCTTCGAGTCGCACGCCTCGCCGATGATCTTGCGCAGGAGGTTCGACTCGTGGAAGGTGGCGATGCTCAGGTTGATGACGTCGGCGCCGTCGTCGGTCGTGGGGTCGCCGTCCGGGTCGAGCGCGTAGCGCACGGCCTCTGCGATGACCCACATGTTGCCGACGCCCTGCGGGTCGAGCACGCGCAAAGGCATGATCTTGGCCTCGGGCGCCGCGAGCGCCACCAGCCCCGCGACGTGCGTGCCGTGGCCGTAAGGGCCGCAGGCGCGCGGGTCTGTGTTCGCCGAGCCGGCGGGGCAGGTGGGCAGGACTTCGCTCGGGTCGTCGTCGTCGTCCACGAAGTCGTGGCCGCGCAGCAGGCGCCCGGCCAGAGCCGGGTGGCGGCGGTCAACGCCCGTGTCGAGCACGGCGACGATAGTCCCGGCGCCCTTCGTCGCCCTGTGCGCCTCGTCGAGTCGCATCTTCTCCTGCGCCCACTGCGCGCGGTACTGCGTCTCCCCGCCGACCGTCCAGGAGACACCGACCGTCCAGGAAACGCCGACCGTCCAGGAGACGCCGCTCCCCTCCGGCGCGCCGGCCGTCCAGTTGGGCTCGGCGTTCTGCACGCGCGCCGTGTCGAGCGCGACCGACGCGGCCTTGACCTTCGAGTCGGTGCCGTCGGTGACGCGCATCCGGTAGATGGGGCGCGCGCCGAACTGCTCGACGAGCTGGAGGTGGTACTGGTTGGAGACGGCCTGGAGGTCTGAGGCGCGGACGAGTTCGACGTTGACCTCGTCGGCGATGTAGGCGTCCTCGCCGTTGTTGACCGAACCCGAAGAGGCGCGGGCGGGGACGGCCCCGGGCACGCCGCCGAGAAGGAGCGCCGCGACGAGGGCGAGCAGGACGAACGGGCGTAAAAACTTGCGGGACATCTTAGAGGGGACTCCTGAACATTCCGAAGGATAACCTGCGGGGAATCAGAGCGAACCGGACTCGTCCGCGAATAAAACCGCCGTGCGCTGGAAAAGTCCGACTGCTTTTGATGCCTTCCCCCCGCAGAACAGTGCCCGCCCCGGGCGGAAAAATACACCGGAAACAGGGAATTTTTTGGCGGAGGGGTGGGCAGTAGGCGGTAGCCGCGTCAGCGGCCGTTGATGAAGGAACGTTCCTTCTCAGAGACCCAAATTTCCGTCTCAGAGACCCAAATTTCCGTCTCAGAGACCCATCGTTCCTTCTCCGAGACCCGACATTCCTTCTCGGAGAAGGAATTTTCCTCCTCCGAGAAGGAACTTTCCTTCCCAAAGAAGGAGCTTTCCTTCTCCGAGAAGGAATTTTCCTTCTCGGAGAAGGAACTTTTCTCCTCGGAGAAGGAAAGTTCCTTTTCGGGGAAGGAAATTTCCTCCTTTAAAGAAGGAATTTTCCTCCTCCGAGGCCCGACGTTCCTCTTCGGGGGAGGAAAATTCCTGCTCGTTGGAGGAAAGTTCCTCCTCCGAAGAGGAACGTCGGGCCTCGGAGCCCGTTCGTCGGCCCGGGAGGCGGGAATGTTGGGCTTTCGAGGCGGAACTTTACCAGCGGCCGGTGAGGACGAAGGGCGACCAGAAGAAGGGGTGCGGGCGCTCTCGCATCTGTCGGAGCTGTGCGGCCCGGAGCGCGGCGGCCGGGCGCGAGCCCGCGCGCAGGTGCGTGTAGAAGTCGGTCATCAGCTCGGCCGTCGCCTCGTCGTCCACCGTCCAGAGGCTCATCAGAAGGGAGGCCGCGCCCGCGTAGAAGAAGCCGCGCACGAGCCCGATCAGCTCGTCACCCGGCGCGACGGCGCTCACGCCCGTCTCGCAGGCCGAGAGCGTGACGAGCCCCGCGCCCACCTCCAAAGTGTACGCGTCCTGCACGGTCATCCAGCCGTCGCCCAGGCGGAGCGAGGAGAAGAGCGGGCTGTCCGGCCGGAACTGGCCGTGACAGGCGAGGTGCAAAACGTCCGCCGCGGGCGCGTGCGCGCGCAACGCGCCGAGCGTGGCGTCGGCGTCGAGCAGCGCCTGCGAATCGGGGAAGAGCGGCGCGAGCGCCTTGATCTCGTCGCGCACGCGCGGCGTCTGCTCGTCGGCGACGCCGAACAGCAGCGCCCTCAGGAACGGTCGCTCCGGCTTCTCAAGGCAGTGGCGGAGCACGCCCGCGCTCGGCGTGTAGGAGACCTCGCGCCGCTCGACGACGTACGACTCGCCGTCGTGCAGCGCGTGGAAGGGCACGTAGTGGAGCGCGCGGTGCGGCACGACGACGAGCCGGCGTTTGCCCAGTCGCGGCTCGACCCGGCGCAGCAGCAGGTCGTAGAGCGTGCCGAGGTGCCGGCGCGCGCGCTCCGTGAGCGGCGCGAGGTGCTCGCGCATCCGCGCCGAGCCGTAGCGGAGGCTCCCGAGCTGAAAGCGGAACTGCCCGAGCGCCTCGTTCACCTCGCGCTCGTGCGCGAGCTGGCGCACCACCTCGACCGACTCGTCCGTGACGACGAAGGCGAGCAGCTCGCCGTCGAGGCTCGTGTACTCGACGAGCGCGGTCTCCTTGCCGAGCGCCCTTTGCAGCGCCGCCGCGTCGAACGGCTCGGCGCGCACCAGCTCCCCGCCGCCGCGCTGCTGGAGCTGGCGCATGATTTCGAGGGCGCGCGTCTCGCGCTCGCGCACGGCGTCGTGGAGCGCCTGCATCGCGGCCGCGCCGCGCGCGGCGTCCGCCTCCTCGGGGCGGTTGATGCGGCTGTAGAACCAGTTCAGCTCTTCGCGCAAACGTCCGAGCTGTTCGAGCAGCCCGGCCTCGAACTCGTCACGGGGCCGCGGGCGCACGGCGAGCGAGCCGCTCAGCATCTCGACCAGCGCGCGCGAGCGCGCGCGCTCCGTGTAACAGAGCGCCTCGGTGACGCGCGTCTTGCCGGAGTCCGTGAGGCAGAGCCGCACCAGCTCGTCGTAGGGAGCCAGCTTGTCCGCGACGAAGGCCGTGCGGAACTCCTCGGCCGGCAGCGGCGCGCGCAGGTCTTCGATGAGCGCCACGGCGCGGCGGAAGGAGTCTTCGGCCTTCGCGGTCTCGCCGCGGGCCGCGGCCAGCAGGCCCAGGCTCGTGTGGCAGCGCTCGGCGATCTGCGGGAGCGCCTGCTGCTCCGCCTCCCTGAGCGTCGTGTCGAGCAGAATCTGCGCGAGCCGCTCCTGACCCTGCGCGCGCGCGGCCTCGCCGCGCATCCAGCGCGCCAGAAGCATCCGGCGCCGCGCGCCCGCGCGCGCCAGCGGCGCTTCGGCCTGCGCGGCCAGCACGGCGGTCGCGGCGTGGTCGTCCTCCGAGAGGTGGAGCTGCGCCTCGGCCAGCGTGACGTAAGCCTCGCCGACCAGGTTGCCCTCGGCCGCGTAGAGCGTGCGCGCGCGCGCGAGCAGTTCGTGGGCCGCCGCGACGTCGCCGTCGATGACCGCGGCCCGGCCCGCCTGCGCCAGCGCCCGCGCCTGTTCGGCGCGCATGCCGAGTTCCTCGAAGGTCGGGATGACGCGCTGGTAGACGGCGCGCGCCTCCGAGCCGAGGTTGAGTTCGAGGTAGGCGTCGGCCAGCTCCAACTCGGCGACCGCCGACTGGTGCGGCATCCCCATCGTGGCGTAGCGGCGGCGCGAGCGCTCGAACAGGTCGAGCGCCTCGCGGTAGCGCCCCCGGAAGAGCGCGAGGTTCCCCATGCTGGCCTCGATGTCGGCCTGCGCGACGGCGAGCCCCGCCCGCCCGGCGTGCTCGTACGCCTGCCGGTAGAGGCTCTCGGCCGCGCGGAAGTCGTGCCTGAAGGTGTAGTTGGTGGCGAGGGAGTTCTCGACCAGCGTGATCTGCTTCTGATCCCCGGCGGCGACGAAGCGCTCGCGCGCCGAGCGCAAAAACCCCTCGGCCTCGTGGTAGCGATCCCTCCGCCAGCAGAGGTTGCCGAGGTTCAGCTCGACCTTGCCGGCGGCGAGCGGGTCGCCGTGCCCGAGGAAAACGTCACGCGCGCGCAGGCCCGTCTCGATGGCCTCGTCGTAGCGGCCGAGCAGGGCGAGCGCGACGAGCTTGCTGACCTGCGTCGAGGCGGCCGTGTGCGGCTGGCAGAGGCTTTGGAAGCGCGACTCGGCCTCGTCGAGGCGGCGGACGGCCTCCTCCATCCGCCCGCCGACGAGCGCGGCGATCCCCTGGCCCCAGTCGCGCAGCGCCGCGACCTCTTCCGAGTCTTCCGTCTCGGCGAGGACTTCGAGCGCGGCGGCGGCGGCGACGGCGCGCGGCGGGTCGCCGCTCCACGCTTCGAGGCACACGTCCTTGAGCGCGTGCGCCAGCGACGGGCAGGCCGGCGTCGCGTGCGCGGCGATGAGGATGCGACGCGCGCCGTCGTCCGCGGCCGAGACCAGGCGCGAGACCAGTTCTGCTCTGTCTATCCTCTCCGTCAACCTGTGATTGTTATCCGAGATGAAAGTGTTGGAAGTGGCATTCACCACAGAGGCACAGAGGACACGGAGAATGCACAGAGAGTTGAATGTCTCTGTGCCCCCTCCGTGTACTCTGTGTCTCTGTGGTTAACTCTTGCCCGCCACCCGCCCGCTAAGCCCTTAAACTCAACTCGGGAATCTCGACCTCCGCGCTGTCCATTCGCAGGCGGAGCGAGTAGGTGCCGTCGGGCGTCGGCGGCAGGAGCGTGAACTCGCACAGCTCGTTGAGAGTGGCGCGGGCGGCCGTCGCGCCGTCGGCGCCGACCAGCTCGACCTCGCCGCCCTTGCACGGCCCGAGCACCTGCCCCGAGACCGTCCAGCCCTCGCCGCCCGGCGCGAGTCGCAGGTCTACGTCGAGGTCGCCTGCGCTGAAGAGCATCTGCCGGGCGGGCGCGGCCTGACCCGAGCGGACGCCGAAGGCCGGCTGGAGGCTGCTGCTGTCGAAGGTGAGCGCGGCGACGAGGCGGCGCAGGAGACCCGGCTGCCCGTCTTGCACGCGGCGCGCGCGGAACATGCGGACGGCGGAGGCGACCAGCTCGGCCGGCGCGTCCTCGGAGGCGTCGGCGCGCATGAGCGCGGCGAGGTGCCCGAGCTGCGCGGCCTGCGCCGAACAGGTCTTGCAGTCGGCGAGGTGCGCGCGCTCTTCGGCCGCCTCTTCGGGAGAGAGGCGGCCTTCGGCCAAATCGGCCAGCCGTGTGAAGGGTATGTGTCCTGGGGTCAGTCTCATTTTACGCTCCGTCGGAGCGCCTGAAGCGCCCGCTCGACCCAACAGTGCGCGGGCGGGCGGGAAAAATACATCGGGCTGCTTTTTACGAAAATCCCTTCTTCTTCAGCGCGTCGAGCAGCTTCTTGAGGCAGCGGGCGCGGGTCGGGCCGATGCTGCCTTCGGAGGTGCCGAGCGCGGCGGCGATCTCGGAGTAGGGCGGCGGCTCGGCGGCGTAGAAGAGCATCTGGAGGAGCGCGCGGCAGCGTTCGCCCAGCTCGGCGAGCGCCGCGCGGACGAGGTGCTGCTCTTCGAGCCTCGTCAGCGCCTCGTCCGGCAAAAGCCCCTCGTCGGCGAGGTCGTACATCTCGTCCGCGCCTTCGCCCTCCTCGGAGGCGAAGGGCCGGAGCGACTTCGCTCGGCCGACCGTGCGCCAGGTCTTGCGCTTGGCCGTCGTCACCAGCCACGCCTGAAGTCGCGAGGGCTGCTCGATGGTCTCGATGCTCTCTAAGAGGGTCGCGAACACGTCCTGGAAGATTTCGGCGGCCGCGTCCTCGTCGAGCCCCGCGCGCCGCGGGATGGCGTAGATGAGCCGCTGGTAGCGCAGCACGAGCGCCTCCCACGCGCCCTCGTCGCCGCGCCGGCACCCCGCCAGCAGTTGCTCGTCACTCTGCGCAGACGCCTCCGCAATCATCTCAAAGCTTCCGGGGCAGGGGGCCGCCGATGGTGTAGAGCGTGACGGAGCTGGAGAGGCCGAGCCCCGAAAGGCGGCCGGCCATCAGCACGATGGTCTCCTTCGGCTGCGCGATGCCGTTCTCGACGAGGGTGCGCTCGCAGATTTTGAGCATCTCCTCGGTGTTGTCGCAGGGCGCGTGGAGGTGCGTCTCGATGCCCCAGACGAGCGACAGCTCGCAGGCGACGCCGCGCTCGGGCGTGAGCGCGACGATGCGCTGCTCGGGCCTCAAGGAAGAGAGGCGGCGGGCCATCAGTCCGGAGGCGGTGATGACGGCGACGGTGCGCGCGTCGATCTCCTCGGCGGCGAAGGCCGCGGCCTCGCAGAGCGCGCGGCTGACGCGGCCGGACTGGCGGCCGGCGAAGCGCGTCATGAGGTCGGCCGCGGGCGGGCGGCCCGTCTCGGCCGAGTCGATGATGCGCGCCATCGTCGCCACCGCGAGGACGGGGTATTTGCCCGAGGCCGTCTCGGCCGAGAGCATCACGGCGTCGGTGCCGTCCCAGACGGCGTTCGCCACGTCGGACGCCTCGGCGCGCGTCGGGCGCGGCTCCGAGATCATCGACTGGAGCATCTGCGTCGCCGTGATGACGACCTTCTCCTTCTTGTTCGCCGCCTCGATGATGCGCTTCTGGTAGACGGGGACGAGCTCGACGCTCGTCTCGACGCCCAAGTCCCCGCGCGCGACCATCAGGCCGTCGGCCGCGTCCACGATCTCTTCGAGGTGGTCGATGGCCTCCGACTTCTCGATCTTGGCGACGAGGGGCTGTTTGCCGCCCGCGGCCTTGATGAGCGCCTTCGCCTCGTGGCAGTCCTCGGCGCGGCGGACGAAGGAGAGTGCGATGTAGTCGGCGCCCTCGCGCACGGCGAACTGGAGGTCGCGGCGGTCTTTGTCCGTCAGCGAGGGGATGGGGAGCGAGGCGCCGGGCAGGTTGATGCCCTTGCGCTCGGAGAGCGTGCCGCCGTTGATGACGCGCGTCACGACGTCCGTCTCGGTCGTCGATTCGACGGTCAGCTCAATCGCGCCGTCGTCGAGCAGGATGCGCGCGCCGGGCTTCACGTCGCGCGCGAGCCCCGCGTAGTTGGTCGAGACCTCGCGCGCGTCGCCGACGACCGAGCGCGTGGTGAGCGTGAAGACGGCGTTCGTCTCAAGCTGGACGGGCCGCCCGTCCTTGAGCATGCCCGTCCGAATCTTCGGCCCCGAAAGGTCTAGGAGCACCGAGAGCGGCCGCTTCAAACGCTCGGCCGCGGCGCGCGCGCGCGCGATGGTCTCGGCGTGCTCCTCCTGCGAGCCGTGCGACATGTTGATGCGCACGGCGTTGGCGCCAGCCGCCAAAAGCGACTCCAGCACCGCCGGCTCGCGCGAAGCCGGCCCGAGCGTGGCAAGTATCTTGGCTCTCCTCAACTTGAAAACCCCTCTGCAATTTTTATCGGTATGCGTCGGTTGTAAACCCGCGGGCGCGGAAAGGCAAGTAGGGAGGAAGCAGTAGACAGTTTTCAGTTTTCAATCTTCAGCCCACACCGCTTACTGAAAACGAAAACTGAAAACTGTTCAGTCCGCCTTCTCGGCGAGCGCGTCGTTGACGGCGGCTTCGAGTTCGCTGGCGACCTGGGAGTCGTAGCCGACGAAGTGGCGGACGAGGCGGCCGCGCCGGTCGAGGACGAAGGTCTGCGGGATGGAGTCGTCGTCGGCGAGGAAGAGGGACGCGGTCTCTTCGTCGGGGGCGGCGAGCTGGTACTGGATGCCGTAGAGTTTGACGAAGTCGGGGATTTTGGGCTGGTCTTCCGCGCCGCCGACGTTGAGGCCGATGACCTTGAGGCCCTTCGGCCCGTACTGCTTCTGGAGGCGGACGAGGTGCGGAATCTCGTCGCGGCAGGGCGGGCAGTAGGTGGCCCAGAAGTCGAGCACGACGACCTGCCCGCGCAGGTCTTCGAGCCGCACGCGCCGCCCGTCCGGTTGCGTCCAGGCGCCCGCGGGGGCCGCGCCCCCCGCGTTGTCGTGCGAGGCGGAGACGGGCGGCATCGGCAGGTTCGTGCGCGGCGCTTGCGGGGTCGCGGCCTTGAGCCGCGCCTCCTCGGCGCGCTTCTTCGACGCGCCGTCGTTCTCGCACGAGGCCGCGAGCGCGACGAGCGCGAAGACGGCGAACGCCGCCGCCAGTCGCCGCGCCTGTGACTTGAGGGGGACTCTCGGAAGCATGGCGTTAAAGAACTCCTCCGGGCGCCATTCTACACGAACGCCCGGGACGGCGGCACGCGCCGTCGTCGTTCCCTGAGGATGAAAATGGCAGGGACTAAACCCTGTCGGATTCTTCTTCGGGACTGGTCGTGCCCGGCGGCGAGTCTTCGGGCTGGGGCGGCGCCTCTTCGGCGGGGACGGCGTACTCTTCGTTGGCCCAGGCGCCGAAGTCGATGAGCTTGCAGCGCTCGGAGCAGAAGGGGCGGTAAGGGTTGCCCTCGTAGGTCGTGGGGCGGTGGCAGATGGGACACTTCATAGAGACGTAAACCGTTAACCGTCAACCGTGAACAGTGCGGCCGGGGCGACGGCCGTTGTTAACGATTGGCGTTTGACGATTCACGTCTCGTCAGACGATGGCCGGCGCCGCGGGCGTCTTGATTAAGATTTTTCTGTCTACGAAGTCGATGATACCGGCGCGCTTGAGCGCGTTCAAGCGGACGGTGACGCTCTCGCGGGTGGAGCCGACGATGGAGGCGATCTCGCGGTGCGGGAGCGGCAGGTCGATGAGCATGCCCTCGGCCTCGGGGCGGCCGTAGCGCTCGCAGAGGTCTGCGAGGAGCTTGTCGAGGCGCGCCGGGATGGCGTCTAAGGCGAAGTCGGCGACGCGCCGCTCGGCCCGAGATAGTCGTTGACCAACCATGCGGAAGGTGTAATCATAAAGCTCGCGGCTCGCCGCCATCCCCTCCCTGTAAACCCCCGCGGGAATTCTGAGCAGGCGCGCCTGCTCGTAGGCGACGGCGCACTTCTCGCGCACCCCCGCCGAGTAGAGCGACGACTCGCCGAAGAGCGCCCCCGCCCCCACGATGTCGATGACGGCCTCGCGCGCCGTCACGTCGTCGATGAGACAGATTTTGGCCCGGCCGCGCGCGATGCAGTAGAGCGCGTCGGCCGTGTCGCCGGTGCGGTAGATGAATCGGCGGCGGCGGTAGTCCACGGCCTCCGAGCCTTCGGCCAGGAGCGCGAGCGTCTCTTCCGAGAGGCAAGAGCCGATCTCGGAGTAGCGCAGGATTTCGGCACGCTCGGCCGCGGAAAGGTCGCTGGCGCGTCGGTGTGACATGAAGGGGGAACCTCTTTTAGGGGGTCGGGAATTCGAAGAGCCTGTGTGTGCGCGGCTCCCGCAGTCACGCGCAGTCTGCGACCGGAGGCGGGGCGAAACCCCGGAAACCTGCTTGACCGTAGTGGGAGTAAAGCGGACGCGGGTGCCGCAAATGCTGCGAGGTAAAGCTAAATTTTAACCCGTTATTCGATGAGGAAAAGTTAACCGACGTAACAAACTCAGGTAACTATCCCTTGAATTAGCGGGCACAATAGCACGAAGACCCGGGGGGCGCAAGGACTGTTTTTTAATTTATGACCACCAAGCTCAACGTGCTCGTCGTGGACGACGAGCCCGACAAGCGGCTGCTGCTGGCCTTCGCGTTGGAGAACGAGGGCTACGAGGTGCACACGGCCGTGGACGGCGTCGCCGGCCTCGCGGCCGTCGAACTCTACCAGCCCGACCTCATCGTCACCGACGTGATGATGCCGCGCATGGATGGCTACGAGATGATCCGCCGCGTGCGCGCCAACCCGCAGACCAAGTTCATCCCCGTCATCATCCAGTCGGCCGCGCGCATCGAGGGGCGCGACGTGCGGCTCGGCTCGGAGCTGGGCGCGCTCGGGTATTTGACCGACCCGACCGACCTCGACCTGCTGCGGGCGCGTGCGCGGACGCTGCTTGAGCTGAAGCAGTACCTCGACTCGTGCCAGGAGGCCGCGTTCACGGATCACCTGACGGGGCTCGCCAACCGCCGCCGCTTCGAGCGCCAGCTTGAGCGCGAGGTGGCGCGCACCGAGCGCTACAGCCGCCCCTTCTGCCTCCTGCTCGTGGACATCGACAACTTCAAGGACGTGAACGACACCCGCGGGCACGACGCGGGCGACGAGACGCTCCGCCGCGTGGCGAACGCCATCCAGTCGGGCACGCGCGGCATCGACACCGGCGCGCGCATCGGCGGCGACGAGTTCGCCGTCATCCTCCCCGAGACCGACCTCGCCCGCGGCCTCGAAGTGGCCGAGCGCCTGCGCGCAGAAATCGCCGCGCTCGACTCAGGCCCCGCGGGGCGCATCACCGCGAGCCTCGGCGTGGCCGAGCTGCCCGCCTGCGCGCGCACGGGCGACGAGCTGCGCGCCGCGGCCGACGCCGCGCTCTACGAGGCCAAGCGCGGCGGCCGCGACCGCGCCGCCCCTGCCCCCGTCTCGGAGAACCCCGCGCCGGCACTGGGCGTATCATAGGGAATGATGAATGACGAGTGGTTAATGATGAATATGACGCTACTTGAATTCTCTTAACTCATCACTCATCATTCATCGTTCATTATTTCAGGAGTAATTATGGCCGACTACCGAGACAAGCTTGACGAGTGGCGCGAGGCGGCGCGGCGCAAGGCGCGTGACCTGGACGAGAAGTACAACATCCGCGAGCGCGTCGAGGATGGCGCGCGCGCGGCGGGCGAGGCCGCCAAGCGCGGCGCCGACGCCGTCAAGACCGGCGCCGACCGCGCGCGCGAAGAGGCCGGGCGCCTCGGCGAAGATTTCGACCTGAACGAGCACGTCGCCGACGCGCGCGAGCGCACGAAGGAGGCGCGCGAGCAGGCCGCGCGTGCGGCCGAGGAGGCCGCGCGACTCGCGCGCGAGGTCGGCGGTCGCATGCGCGAGGCCGGGCAGAAGGCGGGCGAGCGCGCCGAAGACCTTCTCGGCGGCGCGAAGAAGTATTACAAGGGCGCGGCGCGCGCGGCCGGCGCGGGCGCGCGCTTCGCCGGCTTGAGCCTGCGCGCGACGCGTCTGACCGCGGCCTCGACCGCGGGGCTCTACCGCGCGTACGACTGGGCGCGGCAGAACCCGAAGCAGGCCATCGTCGTCACGCTCTCGCTCGCCGCGGGCGTGCGCGCGGGCGCCTCGTTCCCGGGCCTCGACGGCTTCCTCCTCGGCGCGCACCCGCACTGGCTCACGCACTCGGCGCTGCCCGTCTGGGCCGTGCGCAAGGCGAGCCAGAAGTTCGACGAATACCTGCGCGAGCGCGAGCGCCTCGTCGCCGCGGGCGAGCTGGACGAGGCCGACCGCAAGCGGGTCGAGTTCGAGCGCAAGTTGGCGCGCTACGTCGGGGCGCCGCTGCTCGGCGCGTTCAGCTGCGCCGCGGGCGTGACGATGATGGCGCAAATCTTCCAGCCCGGGACGGTCGTCGGCGCCCCCGTCAGCTGGCTCATCGGCGGCAACCCTCTGCTCTCCGGCGTCTGGCTCTTCGGCAACGGCGTCATCTGTATCCAACAAGGCTACAAGTTCTTCATGATCGCTTTGAAGGACGTGGAGGCCGCCGAGCGCATCGTCAGAGAAATTAAAGGAATGTTGCCCGCGGCCGCCGCGGGCTGAGAGAAGAATAATTCCCGCGCGGCATCGAGCGGTGGCGGCTGCGTCAAAGGAGGCTTTGACGCAGCCGCCACCGCTTTATTTGATAGTTATCGGGAACGGGAGGAAGGAGAGGGCGAAGACGAGGAGCGTGAGGAGCGCGACGAGTTGGCGGGCGGCGCCGAGTTGGTCGCGGTCGTCGAGCGGCTGCGGGTGCGGCATGCGCAGCATGACGAAGAGGAGGATGACGTAGAGGGCGCCGCTCGGCACCCCGTGCCAGAGCCAGCCGAGCGGGGTGAGCGTCAGCATCGAGAGGAAGGCGAAGCGCCCGGCCCACCAGTGCACGCGCCGGCCGAGGACGGAGTAGACGGCGTGGCCGCCGTCGAGCTGCCCGACGGGCAGGAGGTTCAGGCTCGTCACCAGCAGCCCGATCCACGCCGCGAGGTAGAAGGGGCTCTGCTCGATCCCCGGCAAGTCCTTCACGCCGAGCGGCCCGGCCAGCAGCCGCAGCAGCAGCGGGTCGTTGAAGATTAAGGTGGCCGCGCCTTCGGGCGCGGGCGGCAGCGCCACCGCCGGCCTGGCCGTCAGCAGCGCGGCACAGGCGACGGGGATGATGACGAGGAAGCCCGCGAGCGGGCCGGCCACGCCGATGTCGAAGAGCGCGCGGCGCGAGGGGATCGGCGACTTGATCTTGATGAACGCGCCGAGCGTGCCCGCCATGAACGGCGGCGGCATCGGGATGAAGTACGGGAGCGTGGCGTCCACGCCGTAGCGCCGGCAGGCGACGTAGTGCCCCGACTCGTGCGCGAGCAGGATGGAGAGGAGCGCGGCGGCGAACTTCAGCCCCTCGACGATGAACCGCGGGTGCGCGTAGGCGTGCGCGGCCTCGGCCGCCAGCGCGAGCGCGAAATACTTCGGGATGAAGGCGAGGTAGTCGAGCGGCGTCGCGGGCGCCGCGACTTGCGGCTCGGCGACGGCGGACGAGAGCGCGAAGCTGACGCCGGCCCAGGTCATCGTGAGCGCCGTCAACAGGAAGAAGGCCGAGTGCTTCCACCACTCGCGCGCCGTCGGCCGCGCCGACACGCGCAGCCCCGCCGCCGCCGACCGGCCGCGCGCCACAAACGTCGGTACTTCACGGACTGATTCAGACATGAAGGTCAGATGTCAGATGTCAGACGCCGGATGCTAGTTCAGAGCAATCACTAACATCCGGCGTCTGACATCTCGCATCTACTCGGTGGGGCGGCCGGCCGCGTCGGCGGATGCTTCGGGGGCTTCCGTGTCGTGGATGTCGTCGTCGTGCTCGGCGTCGAAGCCGTGCGCCTGTAGCTCCTTGCCCGGCTTGAAGCGGATGGTCTTGCCCGAGGGGATGGCGACCTCCTCGCCGGTGCGCGGGTTGCGCCCCACGCCGCGCTTGCGCGGCTTGACGACGAAGACGCCGAAGCCGCGCAGCTCGATGCGCTCGCCGCGGGCGAGGGCCTCCTTCATCGAATGGAAGAGGGCGTCCACGGCCTGCTCGGCCTTCATCTTGGGCACGCCCGTCCGCTCGGCCACGCGGTTCACGATGTCGAGTTTGATCACTGCTCTACGGCCTCCGCTTCCATGTCCGCGAAATCTCGCGGGAGAGGATTTGTCTAAGGGCGACAACAGTTTACGTCCGCGATAATAGAGAGGCGCGGCGACGGCTGTCAAGGTTTGACAAGGCCGGGGGCGGCGGCTAACCTCGGTCGGAGGGCGGCCCCGCGCCCCTTTAGAGATAAAGCCATATGCTCCTATTAGGCAAGAAGAACAGCCGCGTGCCCGCGTTCGGCGACGTGCAGGCGGACGACGACCGCGACATAGAGGTGCGGCGCCTGCGCGACGAGTCGCGGACGCACTTCTGGGGTGAGGCGCGCCTCCTCTTCCGCGACCTCGTCTTCGCGCTGATGATCATGGCGCTCGTGCTCGTCTTCGTCGCGCAGCCGGTGAAGGTCGAGGGCACTTCGATGCTCCCGCGGCTGCACGACGGCGAGCGCATCTTCGTCAACAAACTCATCTACTACGGCCTGCCCGAGCTGGAGCGCGGCGACATCGTCGTCTTCTGGTTCCCCAACGACCCGACGAAGAGCTACATCAAGCGCGTCATCGGCCTGCCGGGCGAGACCGTGCAACTGAGGGCCGGCCGCATCTTCGTCAACGGCAAGGAACTGGAGGAGCCCTACCTCGAACACGCGCTCAACGTCGCCGCCGCCGACGAGCCGCCCACCTACGTCAAGCCGCACTACTACTTCGTCATGGGCGACAACCGCGACAACTCGTCGGATTCGCGCATGTGGGGGCTCGTCCCCGAGAAGTACATCTACGGCAAGGCGCTCTTCCGCTACTGGCCCCTCTCGCAGGCCGGCGTCATCCGCCACGAGACCAACTACCCCGGCATCCCCACCCACCACACGGAAAGGTTCGACCCGGAGGAGTAGGAGAAAACGATAGGCAGTAGGCGTTTAGGGGAAGGGAGCCGGGGGCGGTCGGCCTCCGGCTGATTTTGTCTTGAGCCCTGACGCCGCGCCCGACGGATTTGATATTTCGCGCGCGAGATTGCAAACTAACTGCCTACTGCCGACGCCTACTGCCCGCTGTTCTATGGACTGGCTGAGACCTTTGCTGATGATGTTCTACGCGCCCGCGCGCGGGATGGCGGAGGTGCGCGACCGCGCGCCGCTGGGGCGGGCGGCGCTGCTGGCGCTGCTGGCGCAGAGCGCGCACGGGCTGTGCGGGCTGTGGCCGGCGCTGGCGGGGGCGGTCGGGGTGGCCGGGATGACGTTCGCCACGCTCATCGGCTCGGCGGGGCTGATGGTGGTGCTGGCGGCGATCTTCGTCCCGGCGGCGGTCTTCTGCGCCAACCTGCTCGAACGCCGCGGCAGCTACGGGCTCGTCCTGCGGCAGGAGTACGCGGCGACCCTCTCGTGCGTCTTCTACGCGCTGGCCGCCGTGAGCCTGCTCGGGGTGCTCTTCGTCGCGCTCGGGCGCGCGTCGGGCTTCTCCGCCGCCTTCCAGGAGAGCTACCGCGAGGCGCTGGCCCTCGCGCAGGAGCGCGGGCAGGTGGCGCCCGAGGCCGTGCCGCTGATGGGCAACATGCAGCTCCTGCCGCTGGTCTTCTCCTACGTCGTTATGCTGCCGCTCTTCCTGCTCTGGGCGTGGGCCGGCGTGCGCGAGGTCTTCCGGCTGGGCTGGGGGCGTTCGCTCCTGGCCGTGGTCGGCGCGTCGGTCGCCGTGATGCTCGCGTCGCCGGTGCTGCCGCTCATCAGCGTGGTGCTCGGGTCGCCGTTCCTGCTCCTGCTGCTCTTCTTCGCGGTGCGCTCCTACGTCGTCGAGGCGCAGCGGACGCAGCGGGCACGCGCCTCTTTCCGGCAGAACCTCGAAGCCGCGACGCTCAACCCGGCCGACGCCTCGGCGCACTACAACCTCGGGCTCCTGCACCAGCAGCGGAAGGAGTACGCCGAGGCGCGCGCGCGCTTCCTGCGCGCCGTCGAGATCGACCCGGCCGAGGCGGACGCGCACTACCAGCTCGGCCGCATCGCGCGCGCCGAAGGCCGTCTGCCCGAGGCCATCCAGCACTTCGGCGAGGTCGTCGCGCGCGACGAGGCGCACGCGCAGCACGAAATCTGGCGCGAGGTCGGCGCGACCTATCTCGCCGCGGGGCAGTTCGCGGACGCGCGCGACGCGTTGGAGCGTTTCCTCGACCGGCGCCCCTCCGACCCGGAGGCGCTCTACCTGATGGGGCGCGCGGCCGCGGGGCTCGGCGACGCGCGCGCGGCGAAGCACTGGATGGAGCGCTGCGTCGAGGCCGTGCGCACCGCGCCCGCCTACAAGTACCGCGCCGACAAGCGCTGGCTCAACGAGGCGCAGCAGTTCCTGCGCACGCAGGCTTGAGGGGCTTCTATGTTCAAACGGAGCGTGAACGTGCCTCAGGGCGCGTACCTGTTGGCCGCGATGGCGGGACTCGCGGGGTTGCCGCTCATGTACCTGCTGGCGAACCTCGCGGAGGTGGCGAGTTTCTACTACGGTGAGCCCGTCGCACTGTACGCAGCCGTGGCGCTCCTCGGCCTCGGCTACGCTATCTTGGGCGCGGCTTTCGGATTCCTCTGGCCCGTGGCGTCATGGCGCTGGGGTGTCTGGCTCTGCGCGGGGCCGACCTGTGCCGTCCCCTTCGTCACGTCCGACGCGCGTGTCTTCCTCGCGTGGGCCTTGCTGACGCTGCTGCCGGCCTGCGCGGGCGCCTACGCCCTGGCGCGGGTCAACCGCAGGCGCGCGCGGGCTCAATTGAACGGGGCAACATTCAGCTTATGACGACGAACGAAACGAAACCGGCGCTGCTCGTACTCGAAGACGGCCGCAGCTTCCGCGGGCGCGCGTGGGGCGCCGCGGCGGAGGCGTGCGGCGAGATGGTCTTCAACACTTCGATGTCGGGTTACCAGGAAGTCCTGACCGACCCCTCGTACGCGGGGCAGATCGTGTGCATGACCTACCCGCTCATCGGCAACTACGGCGTGAACCGCGCCGACGAGGAGTCGGCCCGCCCGTGGGTCGAGGGCTTCGTCGTGCGCGAGGCGAGCCGGCTCGCGTCGAACTGGCGCTCGGAGGAGACGCTCGACGCCTACCTCAAGCGCTGGGGCGTGCCCGGCATCGAGCGCGTGGACACGCGCGCGCTCGTCCGGCACATCCGCGACAAGGGCGCGATGCGCGCCTGCATCTCTTCAATCGACCTGGACGAGCGGAGCCTGCTTGAGAAGGCGCGGGCTTCGGCGCCGATGGAGAACCGCGAGCTGGCGAGCGTGGTGACGACCGCGAGCCCTTACGAAATCCCTGCGGTCGGCGAGGAGCGCTTCCACGTCGTCTGCTACGACTTCGGCGTGAAGCGGAACTCACTCAACGAGCTGGCCGCTTTGGGCTGCCGCGTCACGGTCGTGCCGGCCGCGACGCCCGCGCGCGACGTTTTGGCGCTGCGGCCCGACGGCGTCTACCTCTCGAACGGGCCGGGCGACCCCGCTTCGATGACGGAGGTCGTGGAGGAGATCAGTAATCTGGTGAAAGAGGGCGTGCCGACCTTCGGCATCTGCTTCGGGCACCAACTGCTGGGGCGCGCCTTCGGCGGGGAGACCTACAAGCTGCGCTTCGGCCACCGCGGCGGGAACCAGCCGGTCAAAGACCTCTCGACGGGGAGGGTCGAGATCACCTCGCACAACCACGGCTTCGCGGTGCGCGCCGACAGCCTCCCCGCCGAAGTCGAGGTCACGCACCTCAACCTCAACGACGACTGCGTCGAGGGGCTGCGCCACAAGAGCCTCCCCGTCATCTCCGTCCAATACCACCCCGAGGCCGCCCCCGGCCCCCACGACGCCGAACACCACTTCCGCCGCTTCGTCGAGCTGATGAGCGAGAGCGCCGTGCGCTCTTGAAGGCAAGAGGCAAACTTCAAAAGGCAAAAGGCAAAAGTTAAGAGGGCGCTCCCTCACTTTTGCCTTTTGCCTTTTGAAGTTTGCCTCTTGCCTCTTGCCTCAGCTCTGCAAGAGGCTGTCTATCGTCTGGACGAGCGAGACGAAGTCGGAGGTCTTGCTCTTGTAGATTTTGACGCCGGCCTGCGTGGGCCGCCGCTGCCGGTTCGGGCCGGAGCTTTCGAGCGAGAAGAGGA
>Ga0213876_10000345_pt1 | contig 40189 bp, 45 predicted proteins | sample BarmaccomBMRX_R9_FD_160113 | JGI IMG/M metagenome (GOLD analysis project Ga0213876, IMG submission 160113) | Root-associated microbial communities from Barbacenia macrantha in rupestrian grasslands, the National Park of Serra do Cipo, Brazil - RX_R9 | ecosystem: Host-associated > Plants > Roots...
GAGCTCGGCTCGAAGACACGGCGTCGTGCGGGCGCTGCCGTGAAGAACGCTTCCCATAGGGCATCCTCTTCCTGACGACTCAGGATCGATGATGCACCATCAGATTCCGGGACTGCACACCTAGGCCGAACGTAGTCAGGCCGGAAATGTCCAGGTCGTGGGCCCGCGCCGCCTCGAGAAGACTCATGAGGAAATACGGCGCGCCGCCGGTCTGGGCCACGCCGAGCTTCTCGATCAACTGCGCGGCCCGCACGGGCTCCCAGCGATCCATCATGACCATGGGAACCGCGGAGAACATCGGCCTGAACAGGAAATTGAAACCTTGAATATGACCTGCCGGACTCGGGTTCAGGAACTTGCCCCGCGCGGTCATGAATTGCTTTTCCCACTCGCAGCGCACTGTGTTGTGGGTCTGCATGACACCTTTGGGCTCGCCGGTGGTGCCGGACGTGAATAGCAGCAGGCCGAGGCTGTCCGGGTCCGTGTGTCGGGGCGCGAAATCCGGCTCGGCGCGCCCGATGAAATCGCGAAAGAGCTGACATCGGGGCGGAGCGCGCTCGCCGAGAACGATGATGTGCTCGAGATCGGGTTGATCGTCGAGGTCTTCGATCCGCTCCAGGTAATCGATGTGGCGCCAGCGCTCAGGGACGATCAACGCTTTCGCGCGCGCCTTGCGCAGTATGAAGGCGACTTCACTCGAGCCGTACAGATGCACGATCGGGAGCAGGGTCGCCCCGGCGCAAAAGGCGGCGACATACATTATCGCCGTTTCATACCGCGCGGGCAGTTGCAGCGCGACCACGTCGCCCGGCCCGATCCCGAGCGCGCCGAACGCCGCTCCAAGCTGGCGACCCTGTTCGGCGATCTCGCCCGAGGCGGACCGCCGGAGACCGTCCTCGGTTGAAAAATAGTACGGGATGTCAGGGCGCTCGCGCGCGGCCCGCAGGATGGCCTCGGCGATGGTCTCGTCCTTGAACCAGCCCTCGCGGCGCCACCGCGCCTTCAGTTCCGCCCGGTCGCGCGCCAATTGTTCTATGTTCATGAGCCGCGCTGTTCAATAATCCGACGGGATCGCGATCGCGTTGCGGTCAGCGCCGCGCTCCTTCGGCCGCCCTATCGCGGGCGGCCACCCAGCTGTTGCGCGTGAAATCCGAGGAGGCGTCATGGAAAGCGCGGATGTGGTGTTGGCCGAGCGGCGGGGACAGATCGCCATTCTTACGCTCAACCGGCCTCAGACGCTAAATGCATTGACCCCCCACCTCGTCGAGACGCTGCTCACGCGTCTCGACGCCTATTCCGACGATCCCGATGTGCGCGCCGTCATCATAACGGGCGCGGGGCGCGGCTTCTGTTCGGGCTTCGATCTGAAGGCCGGGGATATCACCGACGCCAAGCGCAAGCCGGTCTTCCGCATGATGGACTTTGCCAATCACTGGGCGGTGCGGCTGCGCAGCTTCGCCAAGCCCACCATCGCCGCCGTCAATGGCGTCGCAGCCGGCGGCGGTCTTGCCCTGGCGCTCGCCTGCGATCTGCGCATCGCATCCGAAAACGCGAAGTTCTCCGCCATCTTCGCGAATATCGGGATGCCGACGCAGGATGCGGCGGGCGCTTTGCTGCCGCAGATCGTGGGCGTCGCCAGAGCGCTGGAGATGATCTACACCGCAAAGATGGTGGAGGCCGCGGAGGCCGAGCGCATCGGTCTGGCCAGCGAGGTCGTGCCCGCGGATGCGCTTATCGAGCGCGCGGTGGCCTTGGGCGAACGGATCGCTTCTCTGCCCCCTGTCGCCATCGCCATGTCCAAGCAGATCGTCCTGCGCGGTTATGGGAAGTCCTTCGACGAGCAGCTCGCCTATCAGAACCTCGGCGCCTTCCTCAACGCCGGCTACGCCCCCGGGGACCTCGCGGAGGCTGTGGCCGCCTTCAAGGAGAAGCGCAAGCCGGTGTTCAAGGGCGACTGAGCGACCGCAACGGTTATGACGACGGCCATGACTCATCTTGCGGATATCTGGGAAGGCATCGCCGACCGCATCGGCGACCAGCCGGCGCTCATCCACGGCGACCGATCGGTGAATTGGCGCGACTTCGAGGCGCGCGCGGCTCGCCTCGCCTCTGCGCTCTCGGCCGCCGGACTGGGCGTCGGATCCAAGATCGCCATCGATCTGTACAACTGCAACGAATGGCTGGAGGCCTTTTTCGCCGCCATCAAGGTCCGCGCCGTCCCTGCGAACGTGAACTACCGATATCTCGACGATGAGCTGATCCATATTCTCACGGACAGCCACGCCGAGGCGCTGATCTTTCATGCGGGCCTGGCCGAACGCATCCTGCGCCTGCGTCCGCGCCTGCCGCGGATCAAGCTCCTGGTCCAGGTCGAGGATGGCGCGTCCGCGCCGCTCGAGGGCGGCGTCGCGGCATACGAGGCGCTGATCGCGGGGAATTCGGCCGCGGCGCGGATTCCGCGCACGCCCGATGACCCCTATCTCTCCTATACCGGCGGCACCACCGGCTTGCCCAAAGGCGTCATGGTGGGGCTGGGACGGGCGGCCAGCTCCATGGCCTTCCTGGCGCCGGTGCTGGGTCTGACCCCCGAGGACGTCGCCGATCCGGTGGCGACGGCGCAGCGAAATGCGGCGGCGGGCGATCAGCTGATCGCGTTGCCGGCCTCGCCGCTGATGCACAGCACCGGCTTCTCCATGACGGCGATTCCGGCGCTCACCTACGGGGGCGCGGTCGTCACCTTGACTTCGCGCTCCTTCGACCCGCGCGAGGCGTGCGCGGCGGTCGAAAGACATGGCGTCCGGCTTCTGGCGATCGTCGGCGATGCGATCGGCCGCCCGATCCTTCATGCGTTGGAAGAGGGGGCCGCCTCCGGCAAGCCTTTCGACATGTCGAGCATCAGGCTGATGTCGTCGGCCGGCGTCGCGTGGAGCGCCGAGACCAAGCGAGGCCTCTTCGCGTTTCTTCCGCAAGCCACGCTTCTCGATGCCTGTGGCGCGTCCGAGGGCCTGACCTACGGCTTTCGCTCCTATCGCAAGGGCGATGCGCTGAGCGGCACGAACTTCACGCCTGCGCCGGGCCTGGTGTTCCTCGATCCACAAGGCGAGCCGGGACCGGCCGTTCCCGGCGCCAGCGGCTTGATGGCGAACTCCACGTCTGCGTCGGGATACTACAACGACCCGGAGAAGACCGCCCGGACCTACCGGCTCATCAACGGCATGCAGTATGTCGCGCCCGGCGACTACGGGCGCATCGAAGCCGACGGGACCTTGACCTTGCTCGGCCGCGGCGCGACGACCATCAATACCGGCGGTGAGAAGGTGCATCCCGAAGAGGTCGAGGATGTCATCCGGGCCCACGCGGATGTCGACGACTGCCTGGTCCTCGGCATGCCGGACGAACGGTTCGGCCAGCGCGTGACGGCGCTGGTCCAGCCGCGAGAGGGGCGCGCGGTGGAGGGGGCCGACATCGTCCGGCACACGCATGCGCGGCTGGCTGGCTACAAGGCGCCCAAACAGGTCCTGGTGGTGGCGCGCATCCCCCGGGGTCCGAACGGGAAGGCCGATTATGAGCAGGCGAAGGCCGTGGCGGCGGCGATGGCGCAACCATCCTGACCCAGTGTTCCAATGAAAAAGAAGACCACCGACGCTCGAGGCATCGCGGGCGACTGCTAGAGCGCGCTCCGAAACCCCGGACCCAGGACGATGGAGCCGGAGCCGAACCTGTAGGTGAGCGTCGCCCCGAAGGTGGCCGGGTCGCCCGGGAAGCCCGAACGGAAGCCGGCCGCATCCTCGAACGCGAAGGTCGAGGTGAGATAGTGCTCATTGGTGACGTTGTTGCCCCACAAGGCGAGATCAAGCCCGCTGTGCATAATGTCCCGCCAGTCTAGGCGAAGATTGACGAGCCCATAGGCGGGCAGGGTGTCGAAGCCCTTGTCGATGGCCAGGCCGTCGGGACGGCTGCTGGTGTAGGAGTAGTTCACGGCGAGCGTCAGGGTTCCCACCGATTCATCCAGCGGCAGTTGATAGGTCGCGCCGATGTTGAACTGGTGGCGCGGGAAGCCGAACTGCAGGTTCGCATTGGAGTAGAAGATCAGGGGGTTGCCCAGGGCGTCGCTCACCGTTTGCGACGGGAAATTGTCGTAGGCCGCGTAGGTGTAGGCGTAGCTCTCGTTGATCTCCAGGCCCTCGACCGGTCTGATGTCGAAGCTCTCCTCGGCCCCATAGAGGTGAGCCGCGCCGGAGTTCTCCGCCTCGTTGACCGGCAGGCCAGTGACCGGGTCGGTCCGGGGGATCGTCACCGCGATGTTCGAATACCACGAATAGTAGCCGGCGCCGTTGAAGCGGGCGGGCATGCCGGCGATGCTGAACTGCGATTTGAACCCGCCTTCGACATCCTGCAGGGTCTCCGGCAGGTTCACCATGTTCTCGAAGGAGGTGGCGCGGGCGGAGAGGAAGCCGGCCCGGTAGCCCCGTCGGTGCGCCACGTAGACCATCACGTCGTCCGTGACGTGGTAGGTGAAGGTGATGTTGTAGCTGGGCGCGTTGTCGTGGAGCGAGGCGTGCAGCGAGCAGTCGGCTGGATTGACGCCTGCGAAGGCCGGGTGGGTCGATGTCGCAGCGACATTGAAGTTGCACTGGGCCAGGGCCGGATTGCCGGCTCCGAACGGATTGGTGATCGGGGGCAGGATATAATTCTGGCCGTAGAACCCCTGGAAGAGACTCGGACTGAAGGGTGGATAATTGCGAAGCTGCTGGTAGGTGGCCTTTCGGAAATCCCACGTATAGCGGTAGCCGCCTGTCAGGGAGAATTTGTCGGTCAGCTTGACGTCCACCTGACCGTAGATGCCGAAGGTCGAGTTGTCGGCGTGGTAGTGGTTCGAGAACCGCGGCCCGAACTGGGTCGCGTCGGCGCTGTCCCAGCCGTCGTAGTGCATGCCGAAAGCGCCGCCGATCCAGTTGACGCGGCCTTCCAGGGCGGTGCCCTGGAACTGGACCTCGTCCGAAAGCTGCTCGAAGTCCTGCGCGTTGATCGAGGAAAGCAGTGGGGCGGGAACGTGGAGCGTCGTGGAAACGCCCTTGGAGGTGCCGTCGATGTCCTCGTAGTAGTCCTCGAGCAACCGGCGGTATCCGAAGATGTTCTTGGCCGTCAAGCCTCCGAATTTCCCGGTGGTGGTATTGCTCACCCCCCAATTCAACATGTGCTCGAACGGCGGCTGGAGCATGAAGGAATTGTTGCCGGCCAGGAACGAGTCGAACTTGCCCCACCCGAGACTCGCCTGGTGCGCGGCGTCCGCCTTCAGGTAGGCGGCCATCCCCGGAATCAGCATGACCCCGATGTTGTGGAATCCGCAAAAGGCCGCCGGGGTCTTGCAGGGTAGGACCACTCCATTCGTGGGGTAGGTCGAGGGATCGTTGAAGTCGAAGCCCTTGGCCTGGAAGACGATCGCCGTTCCGTGAACGTTCGACTTGGTGAGATCGAAGACCGTGTAGTTCTCGATCTCGTCGGTGACGCGCCAAAGCGCCGAGAAGCGGCCGGAGAAATAGGCCTTGTCCGAGTACTTGCGGCCGTCGGCGATGTTGGTCCAGGTGCCGTCGCGCGCCTCGGCCCGCACAGCGGCGCGCAGGGCGAGGCGGTCGTTGACGGGGGCGTTGAGCACGCCCTCTATCAGCCGGTCGTTGTAGTTGCCGTACTGGATCGTGAGATGGCCGCCCAGGCCGTTGAAGTTCGGCCGCTGGGTGGTGATGAGAATGGCGCCGCCGACGGTGTTCCGGCCTTGCAAGGTGCCCTGCGGACCCTTGAGCACCTGTATGTCTGCAACATCGAAGATGCTCGAATTCAACCCGTAGACTTCGTTGTAGGGCACTTCGTTGACGATGAAGGGGATCGAAGGGTCCTGATCGATCTGCAGGCCGCCGCCCGGGAAGCCGCGGATGAACGGCTCGGGCGTGGATTCGCGGAAGGTCCCGGGGACGATATAGAGGCCTGGCACCGCCTGCTTGAGATCGCGGATCTCGGTGATGCCTTTCGTCTGCAATGTCCTTGCCGAGAACACGGTGACGGAAAGCGGCACTTTCTGGACGTTCTCTTCGCGCCGTCGCGCCGTCACCACCACCTGACTCAGGGTGCTCGGAGACTGGGCCGAGCTTGCCGTGGCGGCGGTCGCGTCGGCGGCGACGGCCGTTCCGCATGCGCCGAGCACAAGGACCGACGCGCTGAAAACCAGCGTGAGCTTCTTCACTGCGCTTCCCCCCCCTTGAAGGGGCAGTCCCCGGTAAGAGTACGAACCCCTCTTGCCGAAGAGCCGCCCGTCCGTGGTTTAGTTGTGTGATAACGTATTATCCCGATTGCAGATCTTGAAAAGCGATGCCGCGTAACTTCTCGCGTTCGCCCGCGAAGGCGGCGCCGTCCCGCGGTGGGAGATGTGGCGAAAGGCCGTCGACCTGAGCGCGTGCGTCCCCGGGATCGCTCTTTTTTCGGCCGCCGGGAGCGCCGCAGGTCTCGCAGGGCGGCCGTCAACGGAATAGCAAGCCAAGCGAGCGCAGGGTGCTTTCAACCCAAAGAGGGGAAAGCCATGTTAAAACGTCATATCTTCGCCATCGCCTCAGCCGGCGCGGTCGCGCTGAGCCTCGCGTCGTCGGCGGGCGCCGCCAGCCCCGGCTTCTGCCGCGATTACGCCGGCGCCGCCCTGCGCCAAGTGCGCGGGGCCATGAGCCATACCGCCTGCTACTCTGAAGTTCATGGGGCGCGGTGGTCCAACGACTGGCGCATCCATTTCGACTGGTGCCGGGGCGTCGACCGCGTGGACGCCGCCTCCGAGCGCGAGGCGCGCCGCGAGACGCTCGAGGACTGCGCCCGCTAGTGAGGTGAATTTGAAGTTCGCTCGATTGATGGGGCGGGCGCTGAAGCGACCTTCAAATTCGTAAACCACACTCGATTCAAAGCTTTGCTAGTGTCCCGAGTCCGAAGTTCGCTCGGCGCCCATCCCATCAACTGGCGAACTTCGGACTCGGGGACACTAGCTCTGCGCGCGGAACAAGGCCGCGTCTCGACCGCTTCCGGGGGCTAGTCGGCCACCGTCATCGGAAGACGCCCCCATGCCTCTCGTCAAATACCGGGTCCACGGACACCGGCCGCCGCCCAAGCCGATCCAGCTGGCAATTCCCGGATGGGGCGGCGATCCGCAGCCGCGCGCGAACGGCAGTCACGAGCAGGCCTGGCGCTGCGCCCCCTTCGCCGAAAGCGCCCGCTATGGGGTCGAGGTGCTCTACCCGTTCGAGCAGGAGTTGCGGGTTACGCAGAGGCGAGGCCGCGTGCATCTGGCCGCGGATTGGGGCGAGCCGGCCGAGCCGGACATGATGTGGCCGCCGTTCGGCCGTTCGGCGAAGACTTCTACTCCTATCAGCTGTCGCTCGACCTGGAGGTTCCGCCGGGATGGGCGGTCCGCGCCGAGCCGCATCCCCGCTATTTCACCGATCTTGCCAACGCCACGCCGCTGGCGGCGCCGGCGCTGATCCGCACCGAGTGGTGGCCGATGATCTACTTCTGCATCTTCAAGGCGCCGCCTCCGGGGGTGACCCACGTCTTCCGAAAGGGCGAGCCGTTCCTCAGTCTCATCGTCATTCCGGCCGATCCCGAGCTCGACTTTGCGGCCGATGAGCGAGGAGGAGGCCGCCGGGCGTGAGCTGCGTTCCCGGCGCATCGCGGCCTGCCGCGACCGTCTCGCCGAGCAAAGCCGGTGGCTTTCCAGCACTGACACCGTCTTCGATGGAACCTACCGGCGGATGTTCCGGGCGGCCAAGGACCGCCACCGGCGCCCGGATTAGCCCGGCGCCCACGGCGACGCCATCTCAGTAATCGCCCTGGTGATGGTGGTGGTGATGATGGTGATGGTGATGCCGGGGCGGCCCGAAGAGCCAGGCGCCGCCGTTCCAGTAATAGCCGTGATGGCGGTACCACCATGAACTGTGATGGTGGTGATGGTGATGATGGTGATGGTATTGGGCCGGGGTCAGCTGCGCGGGCCGGCTCGCCGTTTCGGTGTCCGCCAGCCTGAGCCGTTCGACCGCGTTCGGGATCGGCTCGAGCAGATCCGCGTAGGAGGCCGCGGCCGGAACCGCGGGCTCGGGCGCCTGCGTCGCTTGCGCTGCGCCTCCGCTTGCCGCCAAGGCCGCCGCCGCCCCGATCATCCCCGCCGTTTTGCCGTCCATGCTGATGTCTCCCTCAGCGCTGATGAAGCTGGACGTCTAACGCGCAGAGACGACGGTTTGATCCTGCCGCGCCCCCGGGGCGCTTCAGCTCGCCGAGCCGGGGATGATTTTGCGCTTGCGAGGTGGTGCTGCGCTGGCTTCGCGGGCGCTGGCGCGCAGACGGCGAAGGGGTCCGGGGCCCCGACCCGAGCCTAGCGCGGTGAATTTGAAGGTCGCTCGGCGCCGATCCCATCCACTGGCGAACTTCGGACTCGGGACCCTAGGGCGCGAGCGCCTTCAGGAGGACGGTGAAGGCGACGGCGATCATCGAACCGGCGAGGATGATGTAGGTGACAGCGCCGGAGGAGTCTTTGGCGCCGCGATTGTGCGATCTTGGGACCATGTTTCCGCCCATTTTTCAGTGCGCTGCACGAAAGAACGGACGACCGCCCTCCGCAACCCGCCTAGGCGGCAAGAGTTGAGCCAGCCTGCGCGGGCTCCTAGCGGATTCTCCTTGCGCACGAACGTCAAGGCCCCGGCCGAAAAAGCAAGGGTCCTCCGGGGTCGCCGGCTTTCAGAGGACGTCAGACGAGCCGCCTTGCTCCAGCGTGCGCTACGGCTTCAGGTTGCGCGGCAAAGCCGCCGCCTCGGCCGGGCTGAGCAGGGTCATGCTGCTGACGATGCAGGGGACGGGGATCGCGCCCGGCCCGGACTCGGAGACCCGCAGGTCGAAGTCCAGCGGGCTGCAATACATGTTCGAGCCCCGCACTTGGGTGATGAGGTGCGCGTCCCCGTACTTGAGCTGTGGACAGGCGTTGCTGAAGCCGAGCCGATAGAACTTGTTCACCCCGACTCTCACAATGATCGCACGGGCGTCGGGCGTCGCCTTCCAGCCGTTCCAGTCGTTGGGGTAGAAGCAGATGTTCGGTTCCGGCTTGGCCTGAGCGGCCCCGATCGAGGCGAGGGCCAGCGCCGCCGCCGCCGCAAGGGCGCCCTTGATCCATCCGCTTGACATTGTCTTCCTCCTGAAGGGGCGCGTTCGCGCCGCTCGGTATGTTTAATCCCCCGTGGAACGTGAAAGTTCGACGGAGAATGCCTCAAATCGGGCGATATCGGAAGCGCCGACCTCAGATGGTCGGCCGCTCGGTGAATCCCAGCCCGCCCTCGTCCTCGGCGGGGACGCGTTCCAGCGCGGTGACGTGCGCGCCCGGCGGTCCCTGCTCGCAGGCTTCGGCGAGGACAGCGAGGGCGTCCGGCGGCCCCACCGCGAGGATCTCGACCGCGCCGTCGCGCCGATTGCGCACCCACCCGCGCAGGCCGAGGCGCCGCGCCTCGCCGATCGTCCACCATCGGTATCCGACGCCCTGCACCCGGCCCCAGACCACCAGTCGGATCGCCAGGTCTCGCGTCAAGCCGCATCCCCGCCCGGGTCGCCGCCCGAACACGCCTGGGCGAGTGGCGAGCGGCGGCGTTCCTCCGCGGCGCGAAGCCAGCGCGCGCGCAGCGCTCCTGGCCGTTCGCCATGAGGCTCGTCCAGGAAGTCGGCCCGGACCACCCTGTCGGTGCGGAAGTGGCGAAAGCCGTCGCGCAGCTCGCACCAGGCCACCAGCATCCTCACCGCCTCCAGATACCCCACCGTCACCGGCCAGATCACCCGATCGGTGAGCGCGCCCCGCTCGTCGCGGTAGTCGAGGCGGATCTTCCGCCCGGCCCGGATCCAGGCGCGGGTGCGGGCGATGTCGAGGCCGTCGGGCGGCGGCGTCCGGCTGGGGGGCACGCCAGCGGCGGGCTCCAGTACGAAGGGGCGCAACCGCTCGGGGACCGAAGCGGCGATCTTCGCGATCAGGTCCTGGGCGGCCTTGCCGAGGACCGCATCCCCGCGCGCCACCACCCACTGCGCGCCCAGCACCGCGGCCTCTATCTCGTCGGGCGTCAGCATAAGCGGCGGCATGTCGAAGCCGCCGTCCAGCACATAGCCGAGCCCCGCCTCGCCGCGGATCGGCACCCGCTGGCCCACCAGGTCGGCGATGTCGCGGTAGACGGTGCGGCGCGAGGTCTCCAGCTCCGCCGCGATCGCTTCGGCGGTGACCGGACCGCGGCCGCGGCGCAGGATCTGGATGATCTGGAAGAGCCGGTCTGCGCGCCTCATCGCCAAACGCCCGCTGCTGACTCCATGCTGTCAACAGGGGCGGATTATGCAACCCCCTGTCGCGCCGACCTCACCGGACAGGAGAAGGACCATGATCACCCTCTACCACGCCCCCAGATCGCGCTCGTCGCGGATGATCTGGCTGCTCGAGGAGCTCGGCGCGCCCTATGCGATCCGGCCGGTAAGCATCTTCCGGCCGATGGCGGGCGAGGGCGAGCCCGACCCCGTCAATCCGCATCCCGACAAGCTGGTCCCGGCGATCGAGCACGACGGGGTGGTGATCACCGAATCGATCGCCATCGCCCTCTACCTGACCGACGCGTTTCCGTCGGCGGGCGTGGGCCCGCTGGCGGGGGACCCGAAGCGGGGGCCCTATCTCTCATGGTTCGGCTGGTACGCCTCGCACCTCGAGGCGGCGATCTTCGCCCAGTTCGCCGGCGAACTCGATCGGCCGGACCGGCGCCGCAACTACGACGCGGTGATCCGCAGGCTCGAGACCGCCTTGGCGCGCGGGCCTTATCTGCTGGGCGAGAGCTTCTCGGCCGCCGACCTCATCGTCGGCAGCGCGATCGGGTGGGCGCGCCAGGCGTTTCCCGAAAGTCCCGCTCTCGACGCCTATTCGGAGCGGCTGAAGGCGCGTCCGGCCGCCGTGCGGGGGGTGGCCAAGGATGAGGCCGAGGGCGTTCAGCGGGCTGCCTAGACGTCCGCCCTACCTCGCCAGGCGTTCTCGCAGGCGCGCCACCAGGCGCCGCGCCGGCTCGCGGCCGAAGAACACGTAGAGTCCGGATCCGAAAACCGCGCCTGCCCAAAAATAGGCGTCCATGCTCGCCCTCCTGCTCTGGCAGGGGAGGCTATAGATGGACGCCCGCCTCGGGCCTAGGGCGGGCGCGGCGCCTGCGACCTTTGGCGCGAAGCCCGGTCTTCGCGGCGAATCCCGGGTCTCGCGCCTCAGGCGAGGATCACAATACGCGCGGCCGAGAGATGGCGTGGTAGATGACCAGCAGCACGATCGCCCCCACCGCGGCTACGAAGATGCTGTAGAGGTTGATCCCGCTGACGCCGGTGTGGCCGAACATCCGGAACAGGAAGCCGCCGACAAAGGCGCCGACGACGCCCAGCACGATGTCCATCAGCAACCCTTCGCCGCGGCGATTGACAATCATGCTGGCGATCCATCCGGCGATGAGGCCAACAACAAGCCAAGCAACAATCGACATGTGACGTTCCTCCGTATCCTTGTCGGGCCGGGTTTCGGAATTAACCGGTCGCTTCGCGGCTTAATTGCTTAAGACGAAGCTTGGTTCCCCGCTCCAACGCACCGGCGATCTTTGGCCTCCGGAGGCTAGGCGCCGGTGTAGACCGGCTTGCGCTTCTCGAGGAAAGCGCGACGGCCCTCCATGGAATCGCTGGTCTTGCTGCAGAGCACCTGGTTGCGGTTCTCGATCGCCATGGCCGCCTCGAGGCTGGGCGCGTCGGTCGCCATGGCGAGGCCTTCCTTGGTGAGGCGCAGACCCATGGGCGAAGTATCCAGCATCTCTTCGACATAGGTCTGGGCCGCCGCTTCGAGCTGGTCGTCGGGAACCACCTCCGAGACGAGCCCCACCGCCAGCGCCCGCTGGGCCTGGATGAACCGGCCGGTCAGCATCAGCTCCGAAGCGAGCGTGAGGCCGACGATCCTCGGAAGGAAGTAGCTCACCCCCATGTCGCAGGCGGAAAGCCCGATGCGGATGAAGGCGGCGTTCATCCTGGCGCTCTCGCCGGCGATTCGGATGTCGGAGGCCAGCGCGAAGGCGAAGCCGCCGCCGCAGGCCGGCCCGTGGACGAGCGAGACGATCGGCTGCGGACAACGGCGCATCTTGATGTAGACGTCGGCCAGGTAGCCCTGGAAGCCAAAGCCGGCGCCGAAGGGCGCGGCTTCCTCGATGCGGCCTTCGCGCTGCTTGATGTCGAGGCCAGCGCAGAACGCGCGGCCAGCGCCGCGCATCACCACGATGCGGGTGTCGCGATCGTTGAACAGCCGCCCGAAATAGTCGTTGAGGTCCGCCACCATCTCCACCGAGATGGCGTTCAGCGACTCCGGCCGGTTGAGGGTGAGCCAGTCCACTTGGCCACGCTTTTCGACGACGATGGTGCTGTACAGGCTTTCCCTGGCCACAAGACCGCTCCTCTGTGCTATTCGCGGCGATCAGAAGGCCGACGCCTACGATGTCAAGCCGGTTCGATCTGGGCGGGCTCGCCTCGTCTGTCGCGTCGATTGCATCTTTCGAAGTCCGGATCGAGAGGTTACTGGTCAAGTCTCGAACGGATCGACGATTCATCCGTTAGCGCGCTCGGAGGGGATTCGCGCGTTCGGCGAACAGAGTTCGGGAGGCAATGTGCAGAACAGGCCATCGATCGCCGGCGACCATCCCCGTCCGGGCATTTCCTGCGTCGTCTGCGCCTACAACGAGGCCGACCGCATCCAGAACATCCTCGATGTGATCGTCGGACATCCGGCGATCGACGAGATCATCGTGGTCAACGACGGGTCCACGGACGCCACCGAGGCGCTGCTGAAACGCTACCCCGAGGTGCAGGCCCTCTCCCACACCCCGAACCGGGGAAAGACCTATGCGCTCAGCCGCGGCGTGGCGGCGGCCAGGTGCGATCACCTGATGCTGCTCGACGCGGATCTGGCCGGGGTCACCCCGGCGGACATCGACGCCCTGGCCGCGCCGGTGATGCGGGGCGAGGCCGAGGTCAGCATTTCGCTGCGGAGCAACAGCCTCTGGATCTATCGGCGCTTGGGCCTCGACTTCGTCTCCGGGGAGCGGGTCGTCCCCAAGGCGCTGCTGGATGGCGCGGTGGAGACCATGCAGCGGCTGCCGCGGTGGGGCGGCGAGGTCTACATGAACGACCTCTTCATCCGGGCGGGCTGCCGGATCGCGGTGGTGAAGTGGCCCAGGGTCTTCAACATCCGCAAGTACCAGAAGACCGGCATGTGGCGGGGGGCCTTGGCCGAAGCGAGCATGATCGCCGACGCCCTTAGCGTCCTCTCCCCCCTCGGCCTGGTGCGCCAGCATGTCGGCCTGCTGCGGCTGGTGTGCCGTCCGACGTGGCGCAGCCGCGTGCTGGGCCTCGCCCAGCGGGTGCTCCTGGCGCCGGCCGCGCCCGACTAAAGGGCGTCAGCGTCCGATCGCGAGGAACCGCTCGGCCCGCTGGCGGCGCAGCTCGTCGGGGCCGAGCGCCAAGAGCGGCGTCAGCTCCGCTTCGATCGCATCGCCGGTCGCGTCGATGGCCGCGGCCGGGTCGGCGTGGGCGCCGCCGACCGGTTCGGCGACGATCCGGTCGATGATCTTGAAGTCGATGAGGTCCTGGGCGGTGATCTTCATGGCCATGGCCGCGCCGCGGGCGAGCGCCCCGTCGCGCAACAGGATCGAGGCGCAGCCCTCGGGGCTGATCACCGAATAGATCGAGTGCTCGAGGATCAGCACCTTGTTGGCGGCGGCGATGCCGATCGCGCCGCCGCTCATGCCCTCGCCGATGATGGCGCAGATCATCGGGGTCCCGAGGCTCAGGCACCGCTCGGTCGCCCGGGCGATGGCCTCGGCGACGCCCCGCTCCTCGCTGCCGAGGCCCGGATAGGCGCCCCCGGTGTCGACGAAGGAGAGCACCGGCAGGCCGAACTGGTCGGCCAGGTCCATCAGCCGCACCGCCTTGCGAAAGCCCTCCGGGCGGGCGGCCCCGAAGTTGTGCTTGATGCGGGTGGTGGTGTCGTGGCCTTTCTCCTGGCCGATCACCATCACCGGCTGGCCGCGGAAACGCCCCATGCCGCCGACGATCGCCTGGTCGTCGGCGAACTTGCGGTCGCCCCGAAGCTCGACGAACTCCTCGATCAGGCCGGCGGCGTAGTCGACGAAATGGGGGCGGCCCGGGTGGCGCGAGACCTGGGTCTTCTGCCAGCCGTCGAGATGCGCGTAGGTCTCGCGACGCAGATCGGCGACCCTCGCCCGTAGCGCGTCAATCTCCGCGTCGAAAGCCTGGCCCCCGGCCGTCTCGGAGAGCTTGGACAGCTCCTCGATCTTGGCCTCAAGCTCCCCGATCGGCCTCTCGAACTCGAGATAATGCGCCGCCATGCTTCCCGAACGCGCTTCCCCGCAAAGCGCGGCAAACTAGGGAGGGTCCCGAAAAAAGGGAAACCTTTCTTGCGTGGGTGCGACGGCGAGGCGCGTGCCGGACGCCACGGCGCCCCCCCCCGGCGGCGGGACTTTAGCTTCGCTATATTGCCTTCTTGGCCGTTGGAACCTTCACCTGTCGTCACCGTTACCAAATGCACACGAGGAAACACCCTCTGGAAGGGCGATCGATATGAGTACTCCAGAAATAGTCATCTTATCCCTGGTCGTCGTACTATTGCTGGTGGCGGCGGCGTTCTTGGTTCGCCGGCGGCGGAGCCACGATTTGCGCTCGCGATTCGGCCCCGAATACGAGCGGGCCGTGGAGGAGCGAGGCGGGTCCCGGGCCGCCGAAGCCCAGTTGGCCGAGCGGGAGAAACGGGTCAGGCATTACCGTCTGACGGCGCTCGGCGCCGAGGAGCGCCAGCGATTCGCCCTCGCCTGGCGGAAGCTGCAGGCGCAGTTCGTGGACAATCCGAAGGCCGCCACGACTGAGGCCGACGCGCTGATCGGCCGGGTGATGTCCGCCCGGGGCTATCCGGAGGGCGAGTTCGACCGGCGGCTCGAGGACCTGTCGGTGGATCACGCCGAGGCGGTCCAGAACTACCGGGCCGCCCACGAGGTGGCGCTCCGGCATGCGCGGGGCGAGGCCGGCACCGAGGACATGCGCCAGGCGATGATCGGCTACCGGACCTTGTTCGACGACCTGGTCGGCGAGGCGCCGGAAACCCGCCGCCTGGCGTCCTGACGGAGGAGGAAGACATGAACGAGCGCGAACAGTCCATCGAGAGCAATCCCGACCTGCAGCGCCGAGAGGCGCGCCAGGCCGAGCAAGCAGCGGAAGAGCGTCGCGCCATGGCGGCGCCGGCGCCGGCCAACCTCCAGGATGGGGAAGGCCTGACCACAGCCGACCTGGCCAGCGCCGACCAGCCGGCGGCGGGACGACCCGAGGAGGCGAGGTCCTTCGCACCGAAGGCGCCGGCGCTTTCCTCCGATGCGGAGCAGATGACGCCGCTGTTCGCCGGCGGCGAGGCCCAGGAGCTCAAGGTCAAATGGGACCAGATCCAGGCCGGCTTTGTCGACGCCCCCCGGGCGGCGGTGGAACAGGCCGACGGCCTCGTGGCGCAGACCATGAAGCGCCTCGCCGAGATGTTCGCCGAGGAGCGCTCCAAGCTCGAAGGCCAGTGGGACCGCGGCGACGACGTCTCCACCGAGGACCTGCGTGTGGCGCTGCGCCGCTACCGGTCGTTCTTCACGCGGCTCGTCTCGATCTGAAGCTCAACCCTCGGCCGGGTCAGCGCCGGCCGAGGGGGTGCTTCTTCTCCACCACCTCCCGCAGCCGTCCCTGGGCGACGTGGGTGTAGATCTGGGTGGTGGCGATATCGGCGTGGCCGAGCAGGGTCTGGACCACCCTGAGGTCCGCGCCGCCCTCCAGCAGGTGGGTGGCGAAGGCGTGCCGCAGCACGTGCGGTCCGACCGTGGCGGGATCCAGCCCGGCGGCCAGCGCGGTCTCGTGGAGGAGCTGGGCGAATCTGCGGGACGTCAATCGCCCGCTCGCGCCCCGAGAGGGGAAGAGCCAGGGGCTCTGCTTGACGCCCGCCGGCAGGTGCGCGGCGCGGACGGCCAGATAGGCCTTGATCGCCTCGCGCGCGGCCTCGTTCAGGGGCGCAAGCCGTTCCTTGCCGCCCTTGCCCCTGACCATCAGATAGGCCGGATCGCGGGCGACGGCGCTCAGGGGCAGGCCCAGCAGCTCCGAGACCCGGAGCCCGGAGGCGTAGGTCAGCTCGATCAGGCAGGCCAGCCGGACCCCCGCGGCGCCGTCCTTCTCGCCGGCGGCGTCGATCAGCTGCTCCACTTCCGCATGGGTCAGGGCGTTGGGCAGCGGTCGCCCCTTCTTCGGGGCGTCCACGCGCCGGGAGGGGTCGTCGGCGCGCCAGCTCTCGGCGAGCACGAACCGGTAAAACTGGCGCAGGGCGGCGCGGCGGCGGGCGGCGGTGGCTGGGGCGAGGCCGCGGGCGCCGAGGTCGGCGAAATAGGCTTCGATGTCCTCGGGGCCGGCGCCGGCGAGGCTCCTTCGCTTGCGGGCGAGCCAGGCCTCGGCGTCTTCCAGGTCGCGGCGGTAGGCGGCGAGGGTGTTGGCCGCGGCGGCGCGCTCGGCGGCCATCATCTCCAGGAAGGCCTCGCGCCAGGCCACGCTCGCCCCTGAAGTTGGCGGCGCCGGCTCCGCTCGTGTAAAGCCGCTGGCGGACATGGACTCAACCCCCCTCGCTCCGGACAAGACCATCGCCCTCGTCGGCCTTTCCGGCGTGGGCAAGAGCAGCATCGGGCGTCGTCTCGCCGCCGCCCTCGGGATGCCGTTCCGCGACGCCGACGCCGAGGTCGAGGCAGCCGCCGGATGCGACATCTCTGAAATCTTCAGTCAATATGGGGAGGAGGCGTTTCGCGACGGTGAACGGCGGGTGATCGCCCGCCTGCTGGCCGAGCCGCCGCATGTGCTCGCCACCGGCGGCGGCGCCTTCCTCAACCCGGAGACGCGACGGCTCATCAAGGAGAAGGCGATCTCGATCTGGCTGAAGGCGGACGTCGACGTGCTGGCGCGCCGGGTGGCGCGTAAGGGGAACCGGCCGCTGCTGGCCGGAAAGGACGCCTGGGAGGTGCTGCGCGCCCAGGCCCGCGACCGCTATCCTACCTATGCCGAGGCCGACATCGCCGTGGAGACGGGCGATGCAGTCCATCAGGAAGCGGTGACGGCGATCCTGAAGGCGCTGGCGCGCCGCACCGCGGAGGCGTCGTCGTGACTGTCGCGGTGCGCGTCGGTCTGGGCCCCCGATCGTACGAAGTGCTGATCGGCCGGGGGCTGGTGGACGCCGCGGCCGAGCATGTCGGTCCCCTGCTCAAGCGCCGGCGCACGGCCATCGTGATGGACGAGACGGTCGATGCGCTCCACGGCCCGCGGCTGATCGGGGCGCTGGAGGCCGGCGGCGTCGCCGCCGAAGCCATCGTGGTCGCGCCCGGCGAACAGACCAAGAGCTTCGCCGAGCTCGAGCGGCTTTGCGGACGGCTCCTGGACCTGGAGCTGGATCGGAGCGATCTCGTGCTTGCCTTCGGCGGCGGGGTGGTGGGCGACTTGGCCGGTTTCGCGGCGGCGATCTTCAAGCGGGGCATCGGCTTCGTCCAAATCCCGACCACCTTGCTGGCGCAGGTGGATTCCTCGGTGGGCGGCAAGACGGCGATCGACGCGCCCCAGGGCAAGAACCTCATCGGCGCGTTCCATCAGCCGAGGCTGGTGCTGGCCGACCTCTCCATGCTGGACACCCTGCCCGACCGGGAGCTGCGGTGCGGCTACGCCGAGGTGCTCAAGTACGGCCTCCTGGGCGATCCGGCCTTCTTCGAATGGCTGGAGGGCGCCGGTCCTGCGGTGCTGGCCCGCGAGGAAGGCGCGCTCGCCCGCGCCGTCGCGCGGTCGGTGGAGATGAAGGCCGAGATCGTCGCCGAAGACGAGCGGGAGGCCGGCCGCCGGGCCCTGCTCAACCTCGGACACACCTTCGCCCACGCACTCGAGGCCCAGGTGGGTTTCGACGAGGGGCTGAAGCACGGCGAGGCGGTGGGCCTCGGCTGCGCCATGGCGTTCCGTTTCTCGGCCTTCCTCGGCCAATGTCCGGCGCAGGACGCGGCGCGGGCGTGCCAGGCGGTCGCCGCCGCCGGCTTGCCGTCGACGCTCGCCGAGCTCGCGGACGGAACGTTCTCGGCCGAGGCGCTGCTCGGCCGCATGGCCCAGGACAAGAAGGCCGAGGGAGGCGCGCTCACCTTCGTCCTCGCGCGCCGGCTCGGCGAGGCGTTCGTCGCCAAGGGCGTCGATCGGGAGGCCGTCCGCGGGTTCCTGATCGGCGAGGGGGCGCGCGGTTGAGAGCGGAGGTCGTCGCGCTCGCGCCGGTGCTGATCTGTCTGCTGGCGGTTTCGGCGGTCTTCTCGGCGGCCGAGACGGCTTTGGTGGGGGCCAGCCGCAATCGCATGCACCAGCTGGAGCGGGATGGCGACCGCGCCGCCGGCCGTGTGAACCGCCTGATCGGCGATCAGGAGAAGATGATCGGCGCCATCCTCTTGGGCGCCAACGTGATCAACATCCTCGCCTCGGTCCTCACCACCGAGGTGCTGGCCAAGGCGGTGCCGGGGGCCTTGGGGGTGGTGATCTCCACGGCGGTGATGACCGCGCTGGTGCTCATCTTCGCGGAGGTGCTTCCCAAGACCCTGGCCATCTTCCGGTCCGACGACATCGCCCGCATCCTTTCGGGCCCGGCGACCGTGGTGGTCACGCTGCTGGGGCCGATCGTAAGCACGGTCCAATGGCTGGTGCGTCGCGTCCTGCGCCTGTTCGGCGTGCGGCTCGATGCGGGAACCGACGTCCTGGCGGCCCACGAGGAGATCCGCGGCGCGGTCGAGTACCATCACGCCGAGGGCCTAGTGGAGAGCCGCGACCGTCGGATGCTCGGCGGGGTGCTCGACCTGGCCGAGCTGGACGTCTCGGAAGTGATGGTGCACCGCCGCCAGATCGTCATGCTGGACGTGGACGCCCCGGCCGCCGAGGTCGTCAGGGAGGCCCTCGACAGCCCCTACACCCGTCTTCCGCTCTACCGGCACGATCCGGAGAACGTGGTCGGCGTCCTGCACGCCAAGGATGTCGCCCGCGCCATCGCGGGGGCCGGGGACCTCGCCCAGATCAGGGTCGCCGAGATCGCCACCGAGCCCTGGTTCATCCCCGAGACCACCAACCTGAAGGACCAGCTCAACGCCTTCCTGAAGCGGCGGACCCACTTCGCCCTGGTGGTGGACGAATACGGCGCCCTGCAGGGCCTGGTGACCCTCGAGGACATCCTGGAGGAGATCGTCGGCGAGATCGAGGACGAGCACGACCTGGCCATCGAGGGGGTGCGCCGCCAGCCCGACGGCTCGGTGGTGGTGGACGGCCAGGTCACCATCCGCGACCTCAACCGGGCCCTGGACTGGAACCTGCCCGACGAGCATGCGGTCACCGTCGCCGGCCTGGTCATCCACGAGGCCCAGACGATCCCCGATCCCGGCCAGACCTTCATCTTCCACGGACACCGGTTCCAGGTCCTGCGCCGGCAGCGCAACCAGATCACGGCGCTGCGGGTGGGCCCGCCGGCCGCCCCCGAAGACGACGCCTGAGCCGGCCGGCCGCGCCGCTGCGTTTTCCTGCTTGACCTCGGCGCTCCCGGCGGCCCTCATTCAGCCTCTCGCAGGCCGCCGGAGTCCGACATGGTTGCCGACTTCAAAGGGCGTCGCGTCCTGGTGGTCGAAGACGAGATGATGATCGCCATGCTGGTCGAGGACATGCTCGCCGAGCTCGGCTGCGACGTGGTGGGGCCGGCCCACGGGGTGGGCGACGCCCTGGCCCTGGCCAGGTCCGATCAGTCCCTCGACGCCGCCCTCCTGGACGTCAACCTGGCCGGCGAGCCGGTTTTCGCGGTGGCCGACGCCCTGCGCGAGATCGGCGTGCCGGCGATCTTCTCGACCGGTTACGGGGCCACCGAGCTTCGGGCGGTCGACCGCGGCTCGCCGGTGCTGCAAAAGCCCTTCCGGGCCGGCGACCTGGCGCGGGCCCTCGATGCGGCGCTGCGGACCGCGGGCGCGGGTTAGGTCCCTTCCTGCGGCGCGAGCGCCTGGACCGAAAGGGCGTGCACCGGCCCGGCAAGCTCCTCGGCCAGGGTCCGGTAGACCATCCTCTGGCGCTGGACGCGCGGCACCCCCTTAAAGGCGGCGGACTCGATCACCACCTTGAAATGGGTCTCGCCCCCCGGCCGCGCGCCGGGGTGGCCGGCGTGGCGGGCGGAGTCGTCTTCCAGGTCGAGGCGGGAAGGTTGGAAGGCCGCCTCCAGCTTGGAGCGCACGGCGTCCGCCACCTGTCCCATGCTTCGGCTCCTCATTCGCTGAGTGTCAATTCTTGATCGGCAAAACTTCGCACGCATACTTCGGATGATGTCGACGTCCTTTCAATATCGCCCGCGGTTCGTGGACATCCGCGTGCGCCCGCCGGAGCCCGAGGCGGAAGCGGAGGCCCAGCCCAGCCCCGCCGAGCGCCTCTGCGACCACGCGGACTGCCGGCGGCCGGGCGTGGCGCGGGCGCCCAAATCGCGCGACCAGCTCGACGAGCACTACTGGTTCTGCCAGTCGCACGCGGCCGAGTACAACCGAAGCTGGAATTTCTACGCCGGCCTCAGCGAGGAGCAGATCCGCGCCCGCCAGGTGGAGGAGGCTTCCACCGGCGGCCGGCCGACCTGGTCCTTCAAGGCTGGGCGCGGCTCGCGCGAGGCCGCCGCGGCCGCCTCGCGTGGCTTCTTCCGCGACGCCTTCGGCCTCTTCGGCCAAGGCCGCGCCCAGACCGAGGCAGAACGGGCGGCGCACGAGAAGCAGCTCGGCAAGCTGGAGCGAAACGCCCTGGCCGACCTCGACCTGGACGCCACCGCCGACGCGCCCAAGATCCGCCGGCGCTACACCGAGCTCCTGAAGCGTTGCCATCCGGACGCCAACGGCGGCGACCGCTCGGCGGAGCACAGGCTCCAGCGCGTGATCAAGGCTTTCCGGACCTTGCGGAAGGCCAAATTGGTCTAGGCTGCGCGACGTCAGCCGTTTGCTTCGACTTCGTTTCCCGCTAAACGCCCCGCCATGCCCACCGCCGCCCAGACCGAGGACGAAATCCTCCAGCAGTTGATCCCCGACCGCCGGGTGTCCGTGCGAGAGACCTTCGGGGTGGATTCCGACATGCAGGTGCCGGCCTTTTCGGTCCGCGACAGCCACGTGCCGGACCTCGACGACGCCTACCGGTTCGACCCGCAGACCACGCTCGCCATCTGCGCCGGCCTCGCCTACGACCGCCGGGTGATGATCCAGGGCTATCACGGCACCGGCAAGTCGACCCACATCGAGCAGGTTGCCGCGCGGCTGAACTGGCCGCTCATCCGGGTCAACCTCGACAGCCACGTCTCTCGGATCGACCTGGTGGGCAAGGACGCCATCGTCCTGCGCGACGGCAAGCAGGTCACCGAGTTCCGCGAGGGGATGCTGCCCTGGTGCATCCAGCGGCCCATGGCCCTGGTGTTCGACGAATACGACGCCGGGCGGCCGGACGTGATGTTCGTGATCCAGCGGGTGCTGGAGGCCCAGGGCAAGCTGACCCTGCTCGACCAGAACCGGGTGATCCGGCCGAACGCCTGGTTCCGGCTGTTCTCGACCACCAACACCATCGGGCTCGGCGACACCACCGGCCTTTACCACGGGACCCAGCAGATCAATCAGGGCCAGATGGACCGCTGGTCGATCGTCACCACCCTCAATTATCTCGCCCACGACGTGGAGGCCGAGATCGTGACGGCCAAGGCCCCGGCCTACGCGAAGACCGCCGAGGGTCGGCGCACCATCGCCGCCATGGTCCGGGTCGCGGACATGACCCGCAACGCCTTCATGAACGGCGACATCTCCACGGTGATGAGCCCGCGGACTGTGATCACCTGGGCCCAGAACGCCGAGATCTTCGCGGGCGACATCGGGCTCGCCTTCCGGCTCACGTTCCTGAACAAGTGCGACGAGCTGGAGCGCCCGACGGTGGCCGAGTTCTATCAGCGCGCCTTCGGCGGCGACCTGCCGGAAAGCGCGGCGCGGGTGCGGGTGGTCTAAGGGCCCCGTCGGGCCCCTTAAGATAGAAGCCGGATTACGCCGCGGCGGCGCGGCGCCGGACGATCTGGGCGGCCTTCTCGTCGCGCACCAGGCCGCAGAAGCCCGCGGCGATGTCGAGGAAGGCGCGGGCGCGATCGCGGTGCTCATCCTCGCCGGAGCGGATCTCCTCGAGGACGTCCTCCACATAGCTGTCGAGCCGCTCCTCCAGCCCCTCCACCGCCTTGGCGCGCGCCGAGGCGAAGCCTCCGGCGGCGGCGCTGGTGCGGACCTCGCTGATGAAGGTGAGAAGGGCGGTGGCCTTCGCCACCTTCTCGGGATCGGGATCCTGCATGAGCTTGGGCACGCCACGGGCGGTCCGCGGCCCGAGCCGAACGGTCTGAAGCGGCAGCGCCAGCCCTACGGCCGCGTCCGCGGCCTTCAGGTGCGCCTCCACGGTGGCGGCCAGGGTCTTCTTCTGGCGAGCCAGGCGGCTTCCCCAGGGGCCGGTGGGGCTGACGTTGATCGACTGCTCAACCTCGGCGATCTCCACGGTCGTGGCGTGCGCCGCCTCGGCCGCGGCTCGCGCTCCGGCCGGGCCGGAGGCGGGATGGAACTCGGTCAGCGCGGCCAGGCGCCGGTCGATATCGCTCAGCACCCGCTCGCCGAACACGGCCAGCTCGGAGCCGGAGACATAGGCTTCGTTCGGCCGGTCCATCTCTCCGGAGATGATCCGGAGGATGAGCCAGGGTTCGGTGAGATGGGCGGCAAGCATCTCGAAGAAGAGAGGCCCTGCGTCCTCGGCCACCGCCACCACGTCGCGATAGGTTAGGCGAAGCTTGGCGGCCTTCTCGCTGTTCATCCGGCCGAGCCACTCCGGCATCTGGTCGAGGGCGCGCCGCACGAGCGGGGCGATCTCCAGCGCCAGGGCGAGGACCGACCGGCCGGCGCCGGCGTCGGCCGCCGCCGCGCTGGGCGCGAACGCAGGATCTTCCTCGCGCAGGCCCCTTACCACTCGGGCGCAGAGGGCGTCGAAGACGTCCGCGGAACTCTCCGGACCGCGCCAGTCGTCGGCGCGGGCGCGGGCGGCGGCGAGGTCTTCTCCGGCCTCGGCCTTCAGCGCGTTCCAGATAAGGCTCAGCGTGCGCGGCGGAAAGCGGAGCCCCCCGAAGGCGGAGGGCGGCGCGCAGAGGGGGGCGACGGGGGCGAAGGTGAGGTTGCGGGCCCGCCGCTCGCTCGCCTCGCACTCGACCATCCGCTGAACCTTGCTGAGGCCGCCGTCCCGGCCGCCGTCTGCGGAAAGGGCGAGGAGCAGATTGCGCACCGCGTCGTCAGGCGCCTGCTCGATCAGGCTCCTCACCAGCTCAAGCTTGGCCTCGGAGATCTGCCCCATCGATTCCCCGTGAACGCGGACCCGCGCCGTTGCGTCCGATCATGCTGAACAGGGGTTAAGGTTTTGCCAAACCAGGGGTTGGCGCTCGGGCCCGCTACAGCGGCGCGCAGGCGCCCTCCAGCCACGCGCGGACGTCGACGGCCGTTTCGGGGCCGATCACCGCCAGGACCCGGGCGTGGTAGGCGTCCAGTTGCGCCCGCTCCTCGGGCGTCAGCATGCCGGCGACCACGAGGTTGCGGTCGATGGGCGCGAGGGTCAGGGTTTCGAACCCCAGCATCGGCCGCTCCCCGCCGGCGATCGACGCGGGCTCGGTCACCACCTGCAGGTTCTCGATCCGGATTCCGTACGCGCCTTCCTTGTAGTAGCCCGGCTCGTTGGAGACGATCATTCCCGGACGCAGCGCCACCTGGCTCGCGAGCTTGGAGATTCGCTGCGGGCCCTCGTGCACCCCGAGGTAGGAGCCGACCCCGTGGCCGGTGCCGTGGTCGAAATCGAGCCCGGCCGCCCAGAGCGGCGCGCGAGCCAGGGCGTCCAGCGCCGAACCGGTGACGCCGGCCGGGAATCGGACCCGCGCCAGGGCCAGGTGCCCCTTGAGGACCAGGGTGAAGCGCTCGCGCATCTCCTCGCTAGGCGCGCCGATGGCGACCGTGCGGGTGACGTCGGTGGTCCCGTCCAGATACTGGGCGCCGGAGTCCACCAGCAGCAGGGAGCCGCGTTCGGCGCGCCTGGCGCGGCGGAAGGTGGGCCGATAGTGGACGACGGCGCCGTTGGCGGCCGCCCCGGCGATGGTGTCGAAGGAAAGGTCCTTCAGCGCTCCGGTGGCCTCCCGGAAGCCCTCCAGACGGCGCACGAACTCCAGCTCGTCCGGCAGGGTGACGCTGGCCTCGGTGGCCACCCAGCACAGGAAGGCGGTGAGGGCCGCGCCGTCGCGGACATGGGCGCGCCGCGCCCCTTCGATCTCCGTTCGGTTCTTGCAGGCGCGCGGCATGGCGACTGGGTCGGGACCGCGGACGATGCCTGCGCCGGCCGACTCCAGGGCCAGGAAGTACCAGGCGGACGACTGGGCCGGATCGACCAGAACCTGCCGACCGGCCAAGGCGCCGATCGCCGCGGACAGGGCTTCCGGCGGCGCCAGGGAAACGGCGGCGCCTAGCCAGGCCGGCAGCTCGGGCGTCACCTTGGCTGGATCGAGGAAGAGCTGGGCGGTCCCGTCGGCGTTCAGGATCGCTTGGGAGAGCGGCAGCGGCGAGCGGATCACATCGCCGCCCCGGATGTTGAAGAGCCAGGCGATCGAGGCTGGCGAGGTGATCAGCGCCGCCTCGGCGCCTTGCTCGGCGAGACCGGCGCCCAGCCGCAGACGCTTCTCCTGGGAGGCTTCCCCCGCGTACTCGAGCGGATGCGGCCGCACCGGGGCCTGGGGCTGGGGCGGCCGGGTGGGCGCCCAGGCGGCGTCCAGGGGATTGGGCTCGACCGGCGCGAGCTTCGCGCCCGCCTTGGCCGCCGCCGCCCGCAGGCGCTCCAGCGCCTCGGGGCTGTGCAGCTTCGGGTCGTAGCCGATGGTCCAGCCGGCCTTGGCCTCGGCCTGCAGATAGGCGGGCACCCCGCCCTCCGTCAGGTCGCGGATCTCGTAGAGGCCCTGGTCGACCTGGTCGCGGGCCTGCAGGGTGTAGCGGCCGTCCACGAACAGCGCCGCCTTGTCGCGCAGCAGCACCGCCGCCCCCGCCGAGCCGGTGAAGCCGGTCGCCCAGGCCAGGCGGTCGTTGGCGGGCGGCAGGTACTCGTTCTGGTGTTCGTCCTCATGCGGGATCACGAAACCGTCCAGGCCCTGGGCGGCCATCGCCGCCCGGATCAGGGGCGCATGCTCGGGGCCGAAGGACGGATCGGCGGTCTCATCGAACGTCTGGCGCATGCACGCGATGTAGGGCGGCCGGGAGCGGAAGCAAAGGCGCCGCTAGCGCTGCAGCACCAACGTCGTCCACGCCTCGCGGTCGAGCCGCCGGCGTTGGCGCAGCCCCTGTGCGCGATAGGCTGCGCACACCATCCGGGCCTGGGACCGAAGCAGACCCGAGAGGATCAGCACCCCGCCCGGAGGCAGCCGGCGGGCGATCTGGGGGGCGAGGCGCACCAGCGGGCGGGCCAGAATGTTGGCGAAGACGAGGTCAAAGGGTCCCGCCTCCGAGGCCGCCCTGTGGCTCAGGCCGTCGGCGCGCACGAAGCGGACCCGCGCGCGGTTCAGCCGAGCGTTCTCGGCGGCGATCCGCACCGAGATCGGATCGATGTCCGTGCCCACCACCGTCTGCGCGCCGGCGCGGGCGGCGGCGATGGCCAGAACGCCGGTCCCGGTCCCCACGTCGAGCACCCGCCGGAAGCGTGCGCCCTTCAGCGCCGCGTCGAAGGCCGCGAGGCACCCGGCGGTGGTGCCGTGGTGGCCGGTGCCGAACGCAGCCCCCGCCTCGATGCGCAGGTCGACGAGGTTGACCGGAACCCTTCCCCGGTCGTGGGCGCCGTAGACGAAGAAGCGCCCCTCGCGGACCGGCGGCAAGCCGGAGAGCGCCAGCGCCAGCCAGTCGGCGTCGGCCAGCGGCGCCGAGGCGACCGCCAGGGCTGGCCGGGCGGCGAGCACGCGGCCGAGCGCCTCGGCCTCGGCCTCGGAAGTCGGGTAGGCGTCTATGCGCCAGGCGTCGCGGGACTCGTCCTCCTCGAGGAGCGAATAGGCCAGGCCCTCGAGCTCCGGATCGGCTTCGAGCGCGCCGGCGGCGGCCTCTATTTCGCGCCTCGCGCCGCGAGCGGTGATCTGGAGCGGTCCGCAATCCATCAGCGTCGATCTAGCGGCCCGAGCGGCGCCTGGCGAGCGCCGTGGACGCGCCGGAAAAGTTGATCGCCGTGCGCCGGAACGAAGCTTGCCGGGGGACTTTGAAGGTCGGGGTGGGGGAGCAAGCCAGACATCGGACAATCTACGGGAGACTCGGTCATGGCCGAACCTCAAGCGAACACCCAGAACCAGCCGCGGGGCAAGGAAGGCGCCACCGCAACGTCGGGAGGGCAGGGAGAGCTGCGCAGTTTCGATCGGTCCGCGGAAGGCCGCGCCGGTCAGATGGCCCAGGCCGCCGGCCAGGGCGCCCGCCACGTCGCCGAGGCGGGCCGCGCCGCCGGGCAAGGGGCCGCCGAAGTCCTGCGGCGCTCGTTCGATCCCTTCCTGTCGCTGCAGCTCGACATGAACCGCTGGTTCGACGAGTTGTGGCGCCAGGCGCTCGGCTTCCGCGCCGCGCCGGCGGCCCAGATGCTGAGGCCGTTCGGCCAGCTCACCTCGGGGGGACTCTTCGGCATGCCGCCAGCCGACATGCAGGAGACCGAGGACGCCCATCTGCTGGCCATCGAGCTTCCGGGTCTGACCCCCGAAAATGTCGACATCGCCTTGAACGGCGACACTTTGAGCGTCTGCGGCCACAAGGCCGAGGAGACCGAGAACGCCTCGTCCACCTATCGGATGAGCGAGCGGCGGTTCGGCCGCTTCGAGCGGAGCTTCCCGCTGCCCCCCGACGTCGACCGGGGCAGGATCAGCGCCCAGTTCCGCGACGGCGTGCTGAAGATCGCCCTCCCCAAGGATCCCAACGCCACGCCCAAGCGCTCGAAGATCGAGATCAAGTCGTAGAGTTCCGTGAGCTGGCGGCTCAGGCTGGACCGACCTGAGCCGTCGTCTCTAAGGACGCCGACCCCGGGGGGCCGGCGGCGGCGCGGCGACCGGCGGTCGCGCGGGCGGCCTCGCAGCTCCGGCGGGCTCGATCGTCGCCTGGTAGGTCGCGCTCTCGGCCGGGGCGGTGCCCTTCAGGATGTCGCCGCCCGCCGACGGATAGTCCTGCTTGGCCGCCGCATAAGCGGAGAGCGCCGCCGGTCCGCCCGGCCGCTCCATCCGCAACGCCGGCCGCTCGAGATGATAGCAGCCGCAAAGGCCGAGACCGAGGAGACCGACGCCCACGGTCGTCCTGACGTTCATCACCAGCTCCTCATCCGCAAGGCCGCCGCCGGCGCCAGCTGCGCTGGCGGGTGACGCCGCAACGCAATCGCGACATCCCTGGTTGCGTGTAAGGCGTTTGCGGTACAAGCTTCAGCGTCTCGCCTTTCGATTGTTGAGACGCAGATTCTTGTCTTTATGAATTTTCACGAGCAATAGGAGAAGACGATGCGCAACGCGTTCAACATCGTCATGAGAATTGTCAGCACCCTAATCGGCCTATTCATGATCTTCATGGGCGCCATCTGGATGATGCAGGGCCTGAACGTCGGTCCGAGGGCCATTCTGAGGGGTTTCATGGTCAGCGATATCCGCTGGACCATCTATGGCGCCATCCTGGCCCTGTTCGGGGTCGGCCAAGTCTTCTGGACCAACACCCGCCAGGCGAAGGCCTGAATTCAGTCGCTCACGCCTCGGATATCCTCGGCCGGTTCGCCTGACTGAAGCCCTGGCGTTCGATCACGCGCGCTCGACGAAGCTATCGATGACCTTCTTCTCGCCGGCCTTGTCGAAGGCGACGGTCAGTTTGTTGCCTTCGATCTGGCGCACCAGGCCGTAGCCGAACTTGACGTGGAAGACCCGGTCGCCGGCGCGGTAGGCCCCGGCCCCGGGCTCCGAGACCGCCACCAGGCGGCCCTCGCCTTCGATGACCTGAGTGACCCCGGCCGGACCGCCACGATAGTTCCGCTCATGCGCCCGCTTCCAGCCCGGCGAGGCGTAGCCGGCGCCGAAGGCGCCGCCCTCGTCCCAGCGCGAGGCCTCGCGCATGCCCGGGCCGCCGCCGTAGTAGCCGGTCTCCGAGGCGGCCTCGACGTTGTCGGCCGGCAGCTCGTCGACGAAGCGGCTGGGAAGCTGGCTGGTCCAGCGGCCATAGACCTGGCGGTTGGCGACGAAGGAGACGCGCGCCTCCTCGCGCGCCCGGGTCAGGCCGACGTAGGCCAGCCGCCGTTCCTCCTCGAGCCCCTTCTCGCCCTTCTCGTCCATGCTGCGCTGACTCGGGAACACCCCTTCCTCCCAGCCCGGCAGGAAGACCAGCGGGAACTCCAGCCCCTTGGCCGAATGCAGGGTCATGATCCGCACCGAATCCTCGCCGCTCTCCCGGTCGAGGTCCATCACCAGGGAGACGTGCTCCAGATAGGCCTCCAGGGTCTCGAAGGCGGCCATCGACTGGATCAGCTCCTTGAGGTTCTCCAGCCGGGTCTGGCTGGTGGGCCCCTTGTCGAGGCGCAGGGCGTCCGTGTAGCCGCTCTCCTCGAGGATGGTCTCGGCCAGCCGCGGATGGGCCATGGTCCCGGCCAGGGCCCGCCAGCGGTCGAGGTCGCGCAGGAAGTTGGCGAGCGCCGTGCGCGACCTGGGCGTGAGCTCGTCGGTGAGCACGATCTGGCGCGCCGCGGCGGCGGCCGAGATCCCGCCGGACCGGCCCACCGCCAGCAGCTTCTGGACGGTCGCCTCGCCGACGCCGCGCTTGGGGACATTGACGACCCGCTCGAACGCCAGGTCGTCGTCCTCGGACTGCACCAGACGCAGATAGGCGTGGGCGTCGCGGATCTCGGCCCGCTCGAAGAACCTCGGGCCGCCGATCACCTGGTATGGGATCCGCAGCATCACGAACCGCTCTTCGAAGGCCCGCATCTGGAACGAGGCGCGCACCAGGATGGCGCCCTCCCGCCATCGGCGCCCGCCCTTGACCCAGCGTTCCAGCTCGTCGGCGATCAGCCGGCTCTCGGCCTCGCCGTCCCAGACGCCGCGCACCTGCACCTTGCGCCCGCCGTCAGCCTCGGTCCAAAGGGTCTTGCCAAGGCGTCCCTTGTTGGCGGCGATGAGCCCCGAGGCGGCGGCGAGGATATGCCCGGTGGAGCGGTAGTTGCGCTCCAGCCGGATGACGCTCGCGCCCGGAAAGTCGCGCTCGAACCGCAGGATGTTGTCCACCTCGGCGCCGCGCCAGCCGTAGATCGATTGATCGTCGTCGCCGACGCAGCAGATGTTGCGACGCGCCTGGGCCAGCAGTCGCAGCCACAGGTACTGGGCGACGTTGGAGTCCTGGTACTCGTCCACCAGAACGTAGCGGAACCGGTCGTGATAGTCGGCCAGCACGTCCGGATGGCCGGTGAAGATGCTGAGGTTGTGCAGCAGCAGGTCGCCGAAATCGCAGGCGTTCAGGACTTTGAGCCGCTCCTGGTAGAGGGCGTAGAGCGCCTGGCCGCGGTTTCCGGCGAAATGCGCGCCCTCCGCGGCCGGCAGCTTGGCGGGTGTCCAGCCGCGGTTCTTCCAGTGGTCGACGAGGTTGGCGAAATGCCGGGGCGTCCAGCGCTTCGAATCGATGTTCTCGGCCTCCAGCAGCTGCTTGATCAGCCGCTCCTGGTCGTCCACGTCGATGATCGTGAAGCTGGATTTGAGCCCCACCAGCTCGGCGTGCCGGCGTAGAATCTGGGCGGCCACCGAGTGGAAGGTGCCGAGCCAGCGCAGCCCTTCGGCCGCCGGGCCGAGGATGGCGGTGATGCGCTCGCGCATCTCGCGGGCGGCCTTGTTGGTGAAGGTGACGGCCAGCAGCTCCCAGGGCCGCGCCCGGCCGGTGGCGAGGATGTGGGCGAGGCGGGTGGTGAGCACCCGGGTCTTGCCGGTGCCGGCGCCGGCCAGCACCAGCACCGGCCCGTCGATGGCCTCCACGGCGGCGCGCTGCTCGGCGTTCAGGCCCGCGAGGTAATCGGGGCCGGCGGGGCGGGCGAGATCGGAAATGCGGGCGGCGGGTTCAGGCAAGGGATGTGAGGACGATCGGGGACTCGGGACGACGGGACTCGGGGACGACAGCTTATGTAGCACGTCCCCCGTCCAGCTGTAGTCGCCGGTCCCGACGTTGCGTTGACCGGTCGCGGCGGGCTGCCTTAAGGCTGGCGCCCTTTACGGGGAGCTCAAGCGCATGGCGCTCGGCATTCGCGAGAAAGGTCTGAAGGGCCTCGGACGCCTCGCCGCCTACTGGGGCGCCGGGTCCGATCTCGAGCGGCTGGTGGCCGCCCATCAGGGCGACCGGCTGTTCAAGTGGCGGCACTACTACGAGGTCTACGAGCGGCACTTCGGAAGGCGCCGCGGCCGGCCGATCACCCTGCTCGAGATCGGCGTCGCCAATGGCGGCTCGCTGGCGCTTTGGCGCAAGTATTTCGGCCCGCAGGCGCAGCTGGTCGGCGTCGACATCGAGCCCGACTGCCGGCAGTACGCCGGCCCCGGCGTCGCCATCGCCATCGGCTCGCAGGGCGACCCGGAATTCCTCCGCCGCCTCGCCGCCGAACACGGGCCGTTCGACATCGTCATCGACGACGGCAGCCACATCTACGAGCACCAGCGGGTCACCTTCGAGACGCTGTTTCCCCACATAAAGGCCGATGGCCTCTACGTCTGCGAGGACCTCCACACCTCCTACCGGACCGACGGCGAGTTCGGCGGCGGGCTGCGCCGGCCAGGCACCTTCGTCGAGTTCCTCAAGGAGCAGATCGACGAGCTGAACGCCTGGTTCTGGCGCGAGAAGGTCGAGGAGGAGCCGCACGCCCTGGCGCGGGTCGTGCACGGGATCCACTTCTATCCGACCCTCGTGGTGATCGAGAAGCGGCCGAGCGCGCCGCCGGTCGTCGCCCACGTGGGCTCGCGCCTGCGGCGGCGGCTCTAGTTCAGGGTGGCGCCGAAGAGCTTGGTCAGCTCGTCCCAGTGCCGCTCGGCCGCCGGTTTGTCGTAGACGGGGAAGTCCTCCATCGTCCAGCCGTGCAGCGCGCCGGGGTAGATCTCGCAGCGGTGGTCCACGTGCGCGTCGGTGAGCGCCTTTTCCAGCCGCTCGGCCATCTCGGGCGGATAGGAATTGTCCTTGTCGGCGCCGGCGACGTAGACGCGGCCCTGCATCTTCGGCGCGAGCAGGTGGGGGCTCAGCGGCGAGTCGGTGGCGAGGGCGCCGCCGTGGAAGCTGGCCGCGGCCGCCACTCGGTCAGGAAAGGTCCCGGCGGCGGTGAGCGAGATCGCGCCGCCCATGCAGTAGCCGGTGGTTCCGATCTTGCGCCCGGCGATGTCGCTGCGGCTGTCGAGATAGGCGATGAACGCCCGCGTGTCCTCGGCGCCGGCGCGCCGGTTGTCGGTCGAGCCCATCAGGTGGCCGAGCGCCGCGCGCACGTCCGGCGCGGCGAAGACCACCTTCGGATCCAGAGGCTCGTAGGGGCCGGCCCGGTAGAACAGATCCGGCAGCAGCACCACGTAGCCGGCGTCGGCCAGCCGCTGGCCCATGGCCAGAAGCGTGGGGCGTATGGCGAGGCCGTCCATGTAGAAGATCGCCGCCGGCCATGGCCCCGCGCCGCTCGGCGTGAACACGAAGGCGCGACAGTCGCCGTCGTTCGTGCGGATCGAGATCTGTTCCTGGGCCACGCTAGTTCCTCCTGGCAGAGGCCGCCGATCGCGGCGCCCGAGGTTCCTGACACGCCCCGGCCATGGGCTCCAGGCCTTTCGCGCTCACATCGGTTCACGGGGACGGCGCCGCGAACGCCGCCGATCCTAGCGCAGCGACTCGCAGTCGCCTTGCGAGCGGCAACGCAGGAAGGCCGCGCAGATGGAGCCCGCAAACCTGTCGGTTTGGCCAAGCTCGTCGATCATCCCGATGTCCGCGTCGTTCACGCAGGCGACGCCTTCGCCCGCCGAAGAGCACCGCGCCAGCTCCGCCTGCCGCATGCGAGTCTGGGCGTCCTGCGGCAGGGAGGACATGAAGTCGTCCACGCCGTCGCGCAGCTGCCCAGGGGATAGCAGCTGCAGCTGGCTCTCGGGACACTGACGGTCGAGCTCGGCGTAGTAGTGGTCCGTCGTCGGCCCCTCCGCCGGTTGGGCGGCGACCGACCAAGCGATGGCGGCGCCGGCGAGGGCCAGGATCATAGAACCGAAACGCATCACCCCCACTCTAGCTGATTCAGGGCCAATCCGCGCCGGCCAGCCGGCCTGCGGCTCCCGGGCCCCTGCGGGGACCCTTGTTGCCTTAGCCGCAGCCCTCGTCTAGGGGCGATATCGCTCCCGGGCGCGAGGCGGGGCGCCCGCGGCCCGGATCGCTGCGTGGGAGGCTCGGGTGACGAATGGCGATCCTGACGACGTCGGGCCCGGCGGAGAGGAAGCCGAGGCGGAGCGAGAGGCGACGGTCATGCCCTGGATCTGGGGCGCGATCGGGATGGTGGCGATCGCCGTCTTCATCGCCTGCCTGATCTTCATCAAGCCTCAGGCGCCGCCGCCCGCCGTTCCTCAGAAATCGGCGCCGGCCGGCCAGGCGCGCTGACCGAGCCCTGCGCCGCTCCATTGGCCGCATGGTCGCCCACGTGTTCGAGTAGGAAGGAGGACGTCATGGATGTAGTTCGCGAGGAGAGGGAAGGCGCGGTCATCGTCACCTTCAACCGGCCGCAGAAGCTCAACGCCGTCAATCTGGAGATGCGCGCAGTGCTGACGGGCGCCGTCGACGATCTGCGCGACCGATCCGACCTGCGGCTGCTGCTGATCAAGTCCACCGGTCCCTATTTCACCGCCGGAATCGACATCAGCGGTCAGCGGGTGGACCAGCCCCCCGACGTCAACCGCTCGAGCTTCGTGGACTATCGGCGCGACTACCGCCGGCCCCTGCACCTGCTGTTTGACGAGATGGAGGAGATCGAAAAGCCGGTGGTCGTGGCCATCCAGGGAGTCTGCCTGGGGGTGGGGGTCGAGATGTCGGGCAGCGCCGATTTTCGCCTCGCCTCCGCCAATGCGCGCTTCGGCCTGCCCGAGATCGACATCGGGGTCATCGCCGGCAGCGGCGGCACCAGCCGGTTCACCCGGCTCTGCGGCATCGGCTGGTCCAAGTGGCTCAATATGGCCGGCGAGCAGATCGACGCTCAGACCGCCATGATCGCCGGCTTCGTACAGGCGATCTATCCGGCCGAGACCTTCGAGGACGAGGTCTGGGCCTTCTGCAAGCGGGTGATGTCGCGTCCGGCCGACGTGCAGGGCGCCTCCAAGACCGCCATCGAGCTGAGTTATGACCTCGACCGCAACAGCGCCCGCCGCGTGGAACGGCTGACCAACACCTCGCTGGTGCTGCGCGATCGCCGCCCCCTGATCGAGAAGGTCATGGACCGGTCCAAACGCAACAAGACCTGAGCGTCGACGGCTCAGTGCCTCACGGTCGCCAGCAGCAGGCTCGTCTCGCTGGCGGCGATGCCTTCGATCAGGCGCACGGCGTCCAGCGTCCGGCTGAAGGCCTCCAGGTCGTCCACCTCCAGCTCGGCCACGAGGTCCCAGCGGCCGTTGGTCGTATGGATGGCGATGACCTCCGGCAAGCCGCTCAGGGCCTTCACCACGGCCGATGACCGGCGCCCCTCCACGGCGATCATGGCCAGGGCCCGAACCCGCGCCTCGCCCGCTCCAGGAGCGGACCTGACCGTGAAGCCGCCGATCTCGCCCCTCGCCAGCATCCGGTCGATCCGGTTCTGGACCGTGCCGCGGCTCACCTTGAGTGTCTTGGCGAGGCTCGCCACCGCGGTCCGCGCATCGCGGCGCAGAAGGGCGATGAGCTGGCGGTCGAGATCATCCATGACAATTCGCTATTAGCTAAGAGCAGATCGCTCAGGATCCACGGCGTAATATAGCAAGAGATCGGCTTTTCGCTAGCCGGGCGGGCCCCCACACTTCGAGTCGCGTTCCGCAAGTCCGTGTGAGCCATGCCCAGATTCCTCATGACCGACCCATCGCACTATGCGGTGAGCTACCGGATCAATCCGTGGATGAGGCCCGAGGCCTGGGACGCCGGCGGCGCAGGCCTGAGCCGGCGGGCGGCGGCCGCCTCCCAGAGCCTGGCGCGCATCCTCAGCGGGCTCGGCGCGGCCATCCACTGGGTCGGCGCCGCCGAAGGGCTTCCGGACCTGGTGTTTCCGGCCAATGCGGCGGTGGTGCTGGACGGCCGCGTTCTCCTGGCGCGGTTCCGCTGCCCAGAGCGGCGGGGCGAGGAGCCGGTCTTCCGGCGCGCGTTCGAGCGTCTGGCCGCGCAAGGGATCATCGCGGATATCGCGACCCTGCCGGACGGCTGCTTCCAGGAAGGCGCGGGCGACGCCGTCTGGGACGCCGGCCGCCGGCTCTTCTGGACCGGCTGGGGCCCGAGGTCCGACCGCGTCGCGTCCGATCACGTCGCCGCGACCTTCGGGCGCCCCGTGGTCCCGCTCGAGCTGGCCACCGAGCGCTTCTACCATCTGGACACCTGCTTCTGCCCGCTGGCCGGCGGGGAGATCCTCTACTATCCGCCCGCCTTTTCCGCCGACGCGCTCGCCGCCATCCGCGAGCGCGTAAATCCCGGCGACCTCATCGAGGCCGACGAGCACGAGGCCGCCGCCTTCTGCGTCAACGCCATCAGTCTCCGCCGCGAGCTGGTAATGGCCAGCGCCCCGGCGAGCCTGCGCGCCAAGCTGGCGGCGCGCGGCTACCGGCTGCGCGAGACCGAGCTCGCCCCCTTCATCCTGTCCGGCGGCGCAGCCTTCTGCATGACGCTGCGCCTCGACCACGCCAGCGTCCCCAAGGAGACCGCTTATGACCGACAGCCTGACGCTCGCGCGCTCGCCTGAGGCCGCCAGCCTCATCGACCTGGAGGCGCGCTACGGGGCCCGCAACTACAAGCCCCTCGACGTGGTCCTGACCCGCGGGGAGGGGGTCTATGTCTGGGACGTGGAGGGGCGGCGGTATCTCGATTGCCTCTCGGCCTATTCGGCGGTCAACCAGGGCCATTGCCATCCGAAGATCCGCGAGGCGCTGGTCGCCCAGGCGGGCCGCCTTACCCTGACGTCCCGGGCCTTCCGCAACGATCAGCTCGCGCCCTTCTACGAGGAGCTCTGCGCGCTCACCGGGTCGCATCGGGCCCTGCCGATGAACTCGGGCGCCGAGGCGGTGGAGAGCGCCCTGAAGGTCGCCAGGAAGTGGGGCTACGAGGTCAAGGGCGTCCCGCAGGGGGCGGCCGAGATCATCGTCGCGGCGGGCAACTTCCACGGCCGCACCCTAGCCATCGTCGGTTTCTCCACCGACCCCCAATCGCGGACCGGCTTCGGCCCCTTCCCCCCGGGGTTCAAGGTGGTTCCCTACGGCGACGCGGCCGCCCTGGAGGCGGCCATGACGCCCAACACCGTCGGCGTCCTCCTGGAGCCGATCCAGGGCGAGGCGGGGGTGATCATCCCGCCGCCCGGCTATCTGCGGGCCGCCAGGGCGCTGTGCACCCGCCACCGCGCGCTCCTGATCCTGGACGAGATCCAGACGGGGCTGGGCCGCACCGGCGCGCTCCTCGCCGAGGAGCACGAGGGAATCGAGGCCGACCTCACCCTCATCGGCAAGGCGTTGGCGGGCGGCTTCTATCCGGTTTCGGCGGTGCTCTCCAACGACGAGGCCATGGGGGTCCTGAAACCGGGCGAGCACGGCTCGACTTTCGGGGGCAACCCGCTGGCCTGCGCGGTCGCGCGGGCGGCGCTGAGGGTCCTGGTCGAGGAAGGCATGATCGAGAACGCCGCTCGGATCGGGGCGAGGCTGCAGGCGGCCCTCAGATCCGTCGCCTCGGCGGCGGTGAAGGAGGTGCGCGGCCGGGGCCTCATGATCGCGGTGGAGTTGCATCCCGACGCCGGCGGCGCGCGGCGCCTCTGCGAGGGGCTGCAGCGGCGCGGGTTCCTCTGCAAGGAAACCCACGACCATACGATCCGCGTCTGTCCGCCCTTGATCCTCACCGCGGCCCAGGCCGACGAGATCGCGGGCGCCTTCGAGGTCGAACTTTCGGTCCTTTCCAGGTAGGGTTTCCGCCGTCCGGCCAGACGCGGTGTCTTGACCAAGGCGCGCATCGCGTCCCATCTGGGTTGAACGCTGGACAGAGATCGGCCTAACTAGCCGAACATCGTTCAACGAAACGGCCGTCGCGAAGGGCGGTCCTAGCGTCCTCGAAGGGAGCAGCTTTGCCTCAGCTAGAGTACTCTTCGCCGTCGACGGCGGACGATGCGGTCCGCGCGCTCGCCGCGGCCGGCGGGTCGGCCAAGGTTCTCGCGGGCGGGACCGACCTTCTGGTCCAGCTTCGCTCGGGGCGGATCCGCCCGAGCGTCATCGTCGACCTGAAACGGATCGCCGGAGCGGTCGGGATCCGCGAGGAAGCCGGGGCCTTCGTCATCGGGGCGGCGACGCCGGGGGCCGTGCTGGGCGAGCATGCGGCCCTCTCCAAGGCGTGGCCGGGCGTGGTCGAGGCGGCCAACCTGATCGGCTCGACCCAGGTGCAGGGGCGCGCGACCCTGGCGGGCAACCTGTGCAACGCCTCGCCGGCCGCCGACAGCGTTCCGGCCATGATCGCCGCCGGCGCGACCTGCGTGGTCGTGGGGCCGAAGGGGCGCCGGGAGATCCCCGTGGAGCAGGTCCCGAAGGGGCCGGGCGAGACCAGCCTCGCCCCGGACGAATTCCTGCTGGAGATCCGCCTGCCGCCGAGGCCGCCCCGTTCGGCGGACGCCTATCTGCGGCTGATCCCCCGCACCGAGATGGACATCGCCGTCGTCGGGGCTGGCGTGTCGCTGACCCTCGACGCCGAGGGCGTCATCACCGCCGCGCGCGTGGCCCTGGGGGCCGTCGCCCCTACCGTCATCCTGGTTCCGGAGGCCGGCGCGGCCCTGGTGGGGAGCCGGTTGGGCGATCAAGCCCTGGAAAAGCTGGACGCGGCCGCCAAGGCGGCGGCCCGGCCGATCAGCGACAAGCGCGGGACCGTCGATTATCGGACCAACATCGCAGGCGTGCTGGCGAGGCGCGCGGCCACGATCGCCTATCAGCGCGCGGAAAGTCGGGCATGAGCAAGCAACACGTCACCACCACCGTCAACGGCGACCCAACCGAGTTCCTGGCCGCGCCGGGGACCACGCTCCTGGACGCCTTGCGCGACGAGCTAGGGCTGACCGGCGCCAAGGAGGGCTGCGGCTCGGGCGACTGCGGCGCCTGCAGCGTGGTCGTCGACGGCCGGCTGGTCTGCTCTTGTTTGATGCTCGCCCCGGAGGCCGAGGGACGGCGGATCGAGACCATCGAAGGCATGGCCCAGGGGGGGCGGTTGCATCCCCTGCAGCAGAAGTTCCTCGAGCATGCGGCCCTTCAATGCGGATTCTGCACGCCCGGGTTCCTCGTGGCGGCCAAGGCGCTGCTCGAGCGGAACCCCGATCCGGACGAGACGGAGATCCGCTATTGGCTGGCCGGCAACCTTTGCCGCTGCACCGGCTATGACAAGATCGTACGGGCGGTGATGGACGCCGCCGCGGAGATGAGACAAGTGCGGAGGGCTTCATGACCGACGTGATGGACCGGCCCGCGCTCCGGGTGGTGGGCGAACGCCCCATCCGCCCCGACGGCGTGGACAAGGTGACCGGCCGGGCGCAGTTCGGCGCGGATTTCAACCTGCCCGGCATGCTGGTGGGCAAGATCAAGCGCAGCCCGCACGCCCACGCCAAGATCGTCTCCATCGACACGCGCAAGGCCAAGGCGCTGGCGGGCGTCAAGGCGGTGGTCACCGCCGCCGACTTCCCTGACCTCGCTTCCGAGGAGGTCGAGGCCGGAGAGGCCGCCGGCAACCTGCGCGACCTCTCGATGAACTGCATGGCGCGCGACAAGGCGCTCTACGAGGGCCACGCCGTGGCGGCCGTCGCCGCCACCTCCGCCGCCGTCGCCGACGAAGCGCTGGCGCTGATCGAGGTCGTCTACGAGGTGCTGCCGCACGTGATCGACGTCGAAGCAGCGATGGCGCCGGACGCGCCGGTGCTGCACGAAGGGCTGTTCACCAAGGGCGTCGAGCCAAAGCCGACCGCGCCCTCCAACATCGCTGCGGTCAACAAGCTGGGCCGCGGCGACCTCGCCGAAGGCTTCGCCCAGGCGGACGTCATTGTCGAGGCCCGCTACACGACCAAGGCCGTGCACCAAGGCTACATCGAGCCGCACGCCTGCATCGCCCAATATGGCCAGGACGGGCAGTGCCTCGTCTGGTGCTCCAGCCAGGGCCAGTTCATGGTCCGCACCTACTGCGCCAAGATCCTCGATCTCGAGGCCGCCGACATCCGGGTGATCCCCTCCGAGATCGGCGGTGGTTTCGGCGGCAAGACGACCGTCTATCTGGAGCCGCTGGCGATCGCGCTCTCGCGCCAATCGGGTTTTCCGGTGAAGATGGTGATGACCCGGGACGAGGTGTTTCGGGCCACCGGACCCACCTCGGGCGCCGTGGTCGAGGTCAAGCTGGGCGCCAAGCGCGACGGGACCATCACCGCCGCCGACGTCGTCCTGAAATACCAGGCCGGCGCCTTCCCCGGCTCGCCGGTCGGGGCCGGCTCCATGACCGCGCTCGCCTGCTACGACATCGCGAACGCGGCCATCACCGGCTACGACGTGGTCACCAATTCGCCGAAGGTCGCCGCCTACCGCGCCCCGGGCGCGCCCATTTCAGCGTTCGGCATGGAGAGCGCGGTCGACGAGCTGGCCCGCAAGCTGGGGATGGATCCGATCGCGATCCGCGAGAAGAACGGCGTGGTGAGCGGCGTGAAGGCCGTCTATGGCCCGACGTTGCGTGACATCGCCTACAAGGACACGCTCGAGGCGATCAAGAGCCACCCGCACTATTCCATCCCGCTCGGACCCAACCAGGGGCGCGGTCTGGCGGCGGGCTTCTGGTTCAACATCGGGGGCGAATCCACCGCGGCCGTACGCATCAACGACGACGGTTCGGCGGTGGTCGCCACCGGCAACCCGGACATCGGCGGCTCGCGCGCCTCCATGGCGATGATGGCGGCCGAGGTCCTGGGCCTGCCGATCGACCAGGTGCGCCCGGTCGTCGCCGACACCGCCTCGATCGGCTTCTCCATGCTCACCGGCGGCAGCCGTGTCACCTTCGCCACCGGCATGGCCGTGGTGGAGGCGGCGAAGAAGGTGGTCGAGGATCTGAAGCAGCGGGCCGCCCAGATGTGGGAGGTTCCGGCGGACAAGGTGGCTTGGGAGAACGGGGCCGCCGTCTGCCTGGACCCGGAGAAGCCGGCCGCCAAACCCCTGTCGATCGCCGCCATCGCCGCGCGTGCGGGCCGCACCGGCGGTCCGATCACGGCCGAGGTGGGCCTCAACGCCCAGGGCGCCGGCCCCGGTTTCGCCGTTCATCTCTGCGACGTCGAAATCGATCCGGAGACCGGCCACGTCACCGTGCTGCGGTATACGGCGGCTCAGGACGTGGGCAAGGCCATCCACCCGTCCTACGTGGAGGGCCAGATCCAGGGTGGCGTGGCCCAGGGCGTCGGCTGGGCGCTGAACGAGGAATACATCTTCGACGCCGAGGGGCGGATGGAGAATCCCGGGTTCCTGGACTACCGGGTGCCGGTGGCCTCCGACCTGCCGATGATCGACGCCATCCTGGTGGAGACGGCCCCCAATCCGCGCCACCCGTTCGGCGCCAAGGGCGTCGGCGAGGTGCCCATCGTGCCGCCGCTGGCGGCGGTGGCCAACGCGGTGCGCGACGCGCTGGGCCTGCGGCTCACCGACCTGCCGCTTTCGCCGCCCAGGATCCGGGCGGCGCTGGACGCCCGGGCGAAGTAGCCTTGCCCCACGTGGTGATCGCGGGGTCGAACGGCC
>Ga0213876_10000346_pt1 | contig 40175 bp, 43 predicted proteins | sample BarmaccomBMRX_R9_FD_160113 | JGI IMG/M metagenome (GOLD analysis project Ga0213876, IMG submission 160113) | Root-associated microbial communities from Barbacenia macrantha in rupestrian grasslands, the National Park of Serra do Cipo, Brazil - RX_R9 | ecosystem: Host-associated > Plants > Roots...
GTAAAGAAGCGAATAGTGAGTAGCGAATAGCGAATAGAGGCTGCACGACTTCGCCACTCGCCATTCGCTTCGGCGAACCGGTACCTATATCTGAACGAACCGATGTCGGAGGCGACGATGTTCCACTTCTGGCCGTTCTGGTTTTTCTGGCCGTTTCACGGCTTCCTTACATTGCTGCTGATCATTGTGATCGTGGTGCTGATCTTTCATCATCAGACCAATCCTTTTGCCCATACGGCCGGAACAGTGGCGAGCCGCTCCGAGGCCCTGGCAATTCTTGAAGCCCGTTACGCCAGGGGCGAGATCCAGCGTGACGAATATCTGCAGAAAAAGGCCGATCTCGGCGGCTGAACCGCCGCCGTTAACTATTTCTTAAGCATATGCTTTAACCGGCGCCGGGCGCCCGCGAAGCTTCTCGCGACGCTTCACGGATGTGCGCGAGCAATGCCGAAAAACGTGGCGCAATGGACAGGCCTCGCGGTCACCAGCATCATCGTTTTCGGCTGCGACCCGGACGTTCTCTACGCGCTGCCGCTGGGCATCATGGCCGGCGCGACAGCCAGCCTCGTGGTCGCGCTCGATGACCGGGTGCGGGCCTTTCGCGAAGCGCGTATCCGGCCAGCGGTATTGCGCGAGCCTTCGGTTTCGTCTCCATAGCAGCCGCAACTTCAGCGGCCCGCAACGATGGCGGCACGGCGCTCTCGATTGCTGCCCTGGCTTCTCGCCTACAAGGCGTTGCGCACGCCGGTCGCTTTCGGCGTGACCGCAATTCTAGAAGATGCAGGCGGCCGCATTCTGCTGGTGCGTCAGCGCTATTCGCCGGGCTGGCATTTGCCGGGTGGCGGCGTCGATCGCGGCGAGCCGCCGGCTGAAGCCATCATTCGCGAACTGCAGGAGGAAGTCGGCTTACAGTCTTGGGCCGCGCCGGTGCTGCATGCGCTTTACACCCGCGCGGTCGGGGTCACGACGAACGTCGTGGCGTTGTACCGCGTTGGGGACGCGGTGATTTCCTTCCGACCCAATCGCGAGATTGCGGAGATCCTCTGGGCCGATCCGCACACGCCGCCCGATGACGCGACGCCGGCCACCTTGCGACGCTTCGCCGAACTGGTGGGAGGCGCGACGCCGACTCCATATTGGTGACCTTGCCATTTGCCGCGGCAGAGCCTAGGCGGCGAACATTCGGGGAGTAGGAAATTGTCCAGTGCGGCGGCAGAGTGGATGATCGAGCCCGAGCGGCCGGAACATAGCGCGGTAGTCGAAGCACTTGTCGCCAAAGTCTTTGGACCGGGCCGGTTTGCGAAATCGGCTTATCGTCTGCGCGAAGGCGTCGATCCGGTTGCGGAGTTGAGCTTTATCGCTGTCGAGAACGGAAATTTGCGCGGCTCAGTTCGCTTCTGGCCAATTCTTGTCGGCGAGCAGCCGGTGTTGCTGCTCGGTCCACTGGCGGTCGAATCCGATCAGCGCGGCCGCGGCAAAGGCATCGCGCTTATGCAACGCGGGATCGATGAAGCGCGAAGGCTCGGCCATCGCGCTATCATTCTGGTCGGCGATCCGCCTTACTATGCGCGCGTGGGCTTCGCACCGCTACCCAACAGCAGCGTCAAATTCCCCGGGCCGGTGGACAAAGGCCGCATCCTCGGATTGGCGCTGGCAGAGGGCGCGCTGGAATCTCTGCAAGGCAATGTCGCCCGAGCGCGTATCGACCATCCGGTCTGCGCGGCGTCCGCGCCTGTCGGACCGCGCTAGCGGCTTTCAAGGCGCCAGGCGAGCAGCAGTGTTCCGATGAGCAGAACCAGGGCCAGCCAGGGCGGCAGCAGGGGCGTCTGCTCGACGCTGGTGGTGCGATAGACGTGGTTACGGCGAAGGCCAATCCAGCCATTTCCTGAGGCGGTATCGCCGGGATCGACACGGCGGATATCCGGCACGCCGACATCGGCGAGCCAGAGCACCGAACCGCCGCTCGCTTCCGCTGGGCCTTTCAGAATCGCGTCGGTCGCCCGCATGTCGGCGACTTCTTTCGGGTTGAGCGGTCCGGCAGCGGTGACCGCGTTGAGCGTGCCGTCTGTCAGGCGATAAAGCCCGAGTTCGGTCGCGTTCGCGCTCGCGCGCCACACACCCGGCTCGACGCGGCGCAGGTCGAGCGTGAGCTTGCGTCCCGAGGGATAGGTAAGCGTCACCGGTTTTGCCTGCGGCGCCATGGTGTGACGCTCCACCGCGATCTGGCCGTTTATGATGGTGGCGGAGAGCCGTTCCTCCTCCAGCTCGGGTTCCTTCATCAGCCAGTGCGCAAGGCGGCGCAGCAATTCCGCCTGCGGGCCGCCGCCTTCGAAGCCGCGCGCCCACAGCCATTCCTGATCGGAGAGAAATTCCGCCACCCGTCCTTTCTTGACCCTATCGAGCACGAGCAACGGCCGATTGTCCGGCCCGGCCATCACGGTTTCGCCGGACACTTTCGAGGTGCCGACGATCCGGAACCATCGGCCCCAGCCGGGCGTCTTTCCGCCGCTATTGGCGCCGGGAAGATCGCGCGTGACCGGATGCGCGAAACCCGCGTCCGTCACCAGCGGTTTGAATGGCTGCGTGATGACGTCCCCGGTCGGCTGCGCCGGCAGCACGGCCGCCAGCGGCGTGCGATAGATGCTCAGCTGATCGGCGAACTCCGGCCCAGAGGCGATCAGCAACGCCCCGCCATTCTCCACATAACGCGCGATGTTCTCGAAATAGGCGAGCGGAATGAGCGACAGCCCGCCGCCCGTATTGCAGCGGTCGAAGATGACGAGATCGAACTGGTTGAGCTTCTGCACGAAAAGTTCGCGCGTGGGAAAAGCGATCAGCGACAGCTCGGTGATGGGCGTCGCGTCCTGCTTGTCCGGCGGCCGCAGAATCGTGAAATGGATGAGATCGACCGACGGGTCCGCCTTCAGCAGCGAGCGCCACACCCGCTCGCCCGCGTGGGGCTCTCCGGATACCAGCAGTACGCGCAAACGGTCGCGCACGCCGGTGATCGGGATCACGGCGCGATTGTTCTCCAGCGTTAGCTCTGCCGACCCGGGCTTGGCCTCGATTTCGAGGACGTTCTCACCGGCATGGGTGATGGGAACGTGAAGGAGCGCCGTCTTGCCCAGCTGGATTTCGCGTGTTCCGGCATACACGCCGTCTATCCGCAGAATGATATCGGCCGTCGATTGTCCCTGTGCGCCGAAATCGTCCTCGCGCAGGGTGATCTCGGCATCCTGCCCAACGATCGTGAATCGCGACGCGCTCACGATCGTGAGCTTTCGGTCGCGCTCGTCATGCCGCCCGGCGATCATAGCGTGCAACGGTGCGTTGATGGCGAGTTTGCCTTTTGCCGGCGTATCGTGAACCTCGCCATCCGTAATGGCGATGACGCCGGCAACACGCTCCGGCGGTGCCGTGGCCAGGGCGCTCTGGATGGCCGCGAACAATTGCGTCCCGGTGTCATCGCCGCGCCGAGTCGTCACCTCGGCACGCCGCACTTCCAGCGATTTGTCAGAGGCAAGTCGCTTGCGCAGCTGCTCGGCCGCCCTATCCGCCTGGAGGCGGCGGTCTCGCACATCCATGCTCTGGGAGTGATCGACGACAAGCGCCACCACGTCGGGAAGGTCCTGCCGCGCTTCGCGCACGATCAGCGGATTGGCCAGCGCCAGCAGCACGATCGCCAAAGCCAGGCCGCGCGCCCAGGCGGCCGGCGCGCGGAGTGCAAAAGCCGCCGCTGTGACTACTGCTGCCGCCGCTATCAGCAGCCCCAACAGCGCAAGCGAAACATGCGGTGCGAAATCGATGCTGTCGTGCATGCGCCGCTAACGTCCCATGCGTTCCAGCAGCGCCGGCGCGTGCACCTGGTCGGTCTTGTAGTTGCCGGTAAGCGCATACATGACCACGTTGACGCCGAAGCGCACCGCAAGCTCGCGCTGTTGATCGCCGCCGGCGACATCGGCGATGGGCTGACCGCTGGCATCGACGGCCCAGGCCGCCGCCCAATCGTTGCCGCCGATGATGACCGGCGAAACATTGTCGCCTCCACGCGCCGGCGACACGCGGGCATCTGGATCGGGCGGCGGCAGCGCCTCCAGCCAGACTTTTCCGCCATCCCAGCGGCCAGGAAAATCCTGCAGCAGATAGAACGATTTGCGCAGCACGTGATCCGGAGGCACCGGCTGCAGCGGCGGCACGTCGAGCTTGCCGATCAGGCGCCGCAGGGCCTGCTGTCCGGGGCCGTTGCCTCCTGCGCCTGACGATTGGTCGCGGGTATCGATCAGAATGGTTCCACCGTTGCGCATGTAATCCGAGAGCTTGACGAGCGCTCTGGGCGACAGATCGCGCTCGCGCGGGTCAATCGGCCAATAGATCAGCGGGAAGAACGCCAGTTCGTCCCTGTCGAGATCGACGCCGACTGGCTCCTTGGGATCGTAGGAGGTGCGTGCCTTGAGGTAGAGGCCGAGACCGGTGAGGCCGGCTTTGCTCATCTGGTCCACGTCGCCGACGCCGGTAATCACATAGGCAAGGCGGGTATCGAGAGCTGCTTCGCGATCCAGATCGGAAGCTCGCGCAGAAAGGAAATCCGGCGCGCCAGGCAACAGCAAGAGGACGGCCGTTCCCGGGACCAGCCAGCGGCGGGCGTTGGCCAGATAGCCGCGCAGCCACAATGAAACGATGCCGTCCGCCAGCAAAAGCAAAAGCGCAATCGCCAGCAGCCAGGGCTGCAAATCCATCGCTGCGGCGCTGCTGTAAGCACGGATCGGCGCGCCGATGTCGCCAAGGGGCTTCAATTGCATGTCCGCGTCGACCGCGTTGAGCGCACGTTCGCTTCCCTGGATGCCATAGAACCCGGGCGGATGGCTGGCGGAAGGTTTCGCGCTCACGATCTGCGCGCCACGCAGCGGCAGCACATCCGCGGGGGGTTTCTGCAGCCGGCCGAATCCATCGAGCGTCGCGAGCGGCGGCAGAACGGTCGCCGAGTTGAAGCCGACGTCGCCCGGATGCGCTCCGCCGCCAAGCAACAGCAAGCGGCGCAACATGTCCACATAGAGGCCCGAAAGCGGCAATGACGACCACGCTGGCCCCGCGGTCACATGAAACAGGATGAGCCATCCTTTTCCGCGCGGCGCCGCCGTGACCAGGGGCGTTCCATCCGCGAGACGGGCCCAGGTATGCCCGCCCAACTCGACGGACGGTTCGGCCAGCACCTGCCGCGAGATTGTGACATCGCGCGGCACCGCAAGGCCGCGGAACGGACTTGCGTCGGGAAACGACGCCAAACGCTGCGGCGAGGCCCAGGCCAGCGCGCCGCCCAGATATCGCCCTCCAGTGCGCAACTTCACAGGAATGATATCGTCCACCGCTTCGGTCATGCGGCCGCCGGCAAAGCGAATGAGTACGCCGCCGTCGCTCAGGAACTTCACCATGCGATCGCGATCGGAACCGGCGATCCTTCCGACATCAGCCAGGACGATTACCGACACGTTTCGGTCGAGCGCGTCTCCGATCGTCCCCTTATGCAGATCGGCATAGGGCGAAAGCGCCCGCTCTAGATAATAGATGTCGGATAGCAGCGGCTGTTCGCTTTGCGCATTGCTCGCCGAAACCAGTCCTACCGCCCGGCGTTTGGCGCTGGCATCGAGCAATCGAACCGCACCGGCCGAATCCTCGTTGGCGATCGCAAGGCGTTGCGTTTGATTGCGCAATTCCAGCGGCAATCGCAGCTTCGCCGATGCCGTGTCATGACCGGCGGCAAAGCGGAAAGGCGCGGTGGCGAGGATCTCTCCGCGGCTGCCCAGCGCCAGCACATTGCCACGGCGCCCCCCCATTCCACCGGCGCGGGCGATGGAGGTCGCGAATCCATCCACCTCGTTGCGTTCCGGCCTAAGCGCCAGCGGCAGTCTGCCGACCGTGTCCCCCATCACGTTGAGATGGCCGATTCTGGAGAGAGCCCGCGCGGTGGCACTCGCATCGCCGTAATCAAGGCCATCGCTCAGCCAGACAATGTCCGGAGGAGTGCTGAAATGCGAGGCTGCCAGCACCGCTGCCGCCTTCTTTCGATCGGGCAGCCACGGCTCCGGGACCAGGCCGCGCGCCGAGCGCATCGCTTTTCCGGAGTCCATCAGCGTGACCGCCGGCGCACGATCCGCCGCCGTCGGGACGATGGCGACAGGGCGGCCGGGCCCCGATGCATTCGTCAGCGCGTCAGTGATTGCCGTCTGCCGATCGGCCCAGGCGTGGGCGGAGGTCCAGCCATTGTCGACGAACAGCACAAGCGGGCCGGATCCGGGTGAAGCTCCTCCGCCCAGAATCGGGCCGGCCAGCGCGACAATGATCAGCGCGGCAACGATTATCCGCAGAAGCAACAGCCACCATGGGGTGTGCGCGGGCGTCTGCTCGGTTGCCCTCAGTCCATGCAGAAGCCTTAGCGGTGGAAAGGCCACGCGGCGTGGCGCGGGCGGGGTGACGCGCAGAAGCCACCAGATTAGCGGCAGAACGACCAGGCCGGCCAGAATCCACGATGTGGCGAAACTCAAACTCGCGAACATTCAACCCGTCCGCCGCTCAGCTTCGCCACCGATTGCCGAGTATAGCGCGAGCAGCGCAAGCGCCGGCCTGTTGTCGGTGCGATGCGCAAGATAGGTCCAGCCCAACCGCCGCGCCAAGGTCGAGACCTCTTCGCCATGCGCAATGAATCGCTCGCGGTAGCTTTCCCTTACAAACTCCGCGCGCCCGAACAATTCCGATTGCGACTGGCCGAGCCACTCGAACCGTGTCCGTCCCTCGAAGGGAAAGTCTTCTTCAGCCGGGTCGATGATATGCACGAGGTGGCCGCAGGCACCTGCGCTCGAAAGACGGTTAAGCGCGGCTTCGATGTCCGCGCGCGGGGAGAGAAAATCGCTCAGCCAGACAATCTGCGCATTTCGGCCGAACGGTGCATCCGGCGGCAAGGCCGTCTCTTGCGCCGGCGCCTCTGCCATGACTTCGGCGATGCGCGGCAGCGCGGTGCGCCCGGACCATGGACGCTCACCGCGACCCAACAGCGCCACCCGTTCGCCGCCGCGCAGGAGAAGCGAGCTCAAGGCCAGCGCCAGCACCGTTGCCCGGCCGCATTTGGTGATTTCCGCGAGCGGCGATTTGTACTGCATCGTGGCGGAGGCGTCGCGCCAGAACCACACGGCCTGCGCCGCTTCCCACTCCCGTTCGCGCACGAAGAGATGCTGCGACTTTGCCGACTGCCTCCAGTCAATCGCGGAGGCAGGATCTTCCGACGCATAGCGGCGAAACTGCCAGAAGCTTTCGCCCATCCCGGCCCGCCGCCGTCCGTGCACGCCGAGGCTCACAGAAGCCGCAAGCCGTTCCGCCTCCACGAGCAGCGGCGGTAGAGCTGCTGCAATGTGCTCTGCCTGTTGCTGAAGGGGATTCAGTCTGGCGATGGCCGACTCCAGTCCGGCTGGCTTGTCACAGATATGTGCGGCACAGCCGGTCGATCACACTCGATATCGTCGCGCCTTCGGAGCGCGCTGCGAAGTTCAGTGCCATCCGGTGGCGAAGCACGGGGTGCGCCAGCGACTCGACATCGTCCGTCGACGGCGCGAAGCGGCCATCGATCAAGGCTCTGGCGCGGATCGCGAGCATGAACGCCTGGCTGGCACGGGGCCCCGGTCCCCACGAGATCAGCTTGCGCAGTTCCGCATCTCCGGACTGGTCCGGGCGTGCGGCGCGCACCAGGCGCAGCACAGCGTCGACTACCTTCTCCCCGACCGGCAATCGCCGGACGAAGTGCTGCGCTTCCATGAGATCGGCCGGCGTGCAGATCGGATGCGCCGGCTCCTCATCCCCGAAAGTGGTGGCAATCAGCATGCGCCGCTCGGCGTCTTCATCCGGATAGTCAACGTCGATCTGCAACAGAAAGCGGTCGAGCTGGGCTTCCGGCAACGGATAGGTGCCTTCGTGCTCCAGTGGATTTTGCGTCGCGAACACGTGAAATGGCGTCGGCAGATTGTATCGCTCGCCAGCAACGGTGACGTAACGCTCCTGCATCGCTTGCAACAACGCGGACTGCGTGCGCGGGCTGGCACGGTTGATTTCATCCGCCATCAACAGCTGTGCGAATACCGGCCCGTGAATGAAGCGAAAGGCTCGGCGGCCTGTCTCGCCTTCCTCCAACACCTCCGAGCCGACTATATCTGCCGGCATCAAGTCTGGCGTAAATTGAATCCGCTTCCAGTCGAGGCCGAGCACAATGCCCAGCGTTTCGACGAGGCGCGTCTTGGCGAGACCCGGAACGCCAACCAGCAACCCATGCCCGGCCGCCAGTAACGTGACGAGGGTTTGATCGATCACATCGCGCTGTCCGACGATGACCTGCTCGATGGCCGCGCGCACCTGGCCGAACCGCTCGGAGACCGTTCGCACTTGTGCCACGGCATCGGCTTCGAGCGCCGTTTCGGTTTCGCGCGCGACTGTCATGACATCGTTCATTCTACATACGCTTTTGATTCGTTGTGGCCTGACGGCGCACTGGGGGCTGCTGAGACCGCGTCTCGTCTTCATGGCACCCGGATGGGCGGGTCCGCAACCGGGATCGACGGCCATGCCGGCGGGCCGGCCGCACAAGGCCGTGAAATCCGCCGGAATTACGGTGTTGTCACGTCCCAAAGCGGAATCAATGTTGCCGATCGTGGAAGGGGCCTGATGTCCGCGCGCCAAATCCCCGGGGCCCTGTATTCTTGCTTCTGGAGTCGCAAGTGAGTCTTCCGCCAGAAATAATGCGAGACCTGATGGGCGGGCATATCGATTCGCTCAAAGGGCGATTGCTGCCCGAGCCGCCGCGCCTCTCACTGCAGCCAACGCGCAGCGACTATGATCTCAATCCCGATGTCCGCCCGCGCGGAGAAAGGCAACTCGCGCCCGCGGCGGTGGTGATCCCGATTGTATCGCGCAGCGAGCCAACCATTCTCTTCACCCGCCGGACGCGGCATTTGTCGCGCCATGCCGGCCAGGTGAGCTTCCCAGGCGGCCGTCTGCATGCAGACGATTCATCCCTGATAGCAACCGCCTTGCGCGAAACGGAAGAAGAAACCGGAATTGCGCCGGAGTTTATTACTGTCGCGGGATTTCTGGATTGCTACGAAACCGGCACCGGCTTCGCTATTCTTCCAGTGGTGGGGCTGCTGCGCGAGGGTTTCGCTGTCGTGCCCGATCCCAATGAAGTGGAAGAAGTCTTCGAGGTGCCGCTGGCCTTTCTCCTCGATCCCGCGAGCCGGCAGCGCCGCAGCATGGAATGGCAGGGGCGCAAGCGGGAATTCTACGCCTTCGACTACGGTTCGCATCATATCTGGGGGGCGACAGCGGGGATTCTGGTGAATTTTGCCGATAGAGTGCGCGGAGAATGATTCGGATTCTGCTGCTTCGCGCGCTGCTGTTTGCGGTGCCGTTCGCGATCTACGGCGCCTATCTTCTGTTGTCGCGCGCCCGATCCATCGTGCCGGATCACGACACGCCGTGGACGGCGCTTTTCATCAGCGGGCTCGCGCTGGTGGCGGCGAGTTTCATTTACGTGGGACTGACCGAGGGCGAAAGCACGAAAGGACGTTATGTGCCACCGCATGCCGTGAACGGAAAGATCGTTCCGGGACATGTGGAAAAAGATCGCTCGCCATGAGACTCGATCCGGCGCGCGAACAATGGATGACGGCGCCGGAAACGGGCACCGTCATGCGGGCACTGACGGCAGACGGCGGTGCGGCGCGTTTTGTCGGTGGCGCCGTGCGCAACGCGCTGATGCACCGGCCGGTAACGGACATCGATATCGCGACGCCGCTGCTGCCCGACGAGGTAACGCGTCGGCTGCAGGCAGCCGGACTCGGCGCCGTGCCCACAGGTATTGAGCACGGCACCGTCACCGCCATCGCCAATGGCAAGCCCTACGAAATCACCACTTTGCGCCGCGACGTGACGACCGATGGAAGGCGGGCGACGGTGGCTTTTACGAACGACTGGAAAGAAGACGCGTCCCGCCGCGACTTCACCATGAACGCGCTCTACGCCTCCGGCGATGGTGAAGTGTTCGATTTCTTCGGCGGCATTGCAGACCTTCAAGCGGGCCGCGTGCGCTTCGTGGGCGATCCGGTCACGCGCATCCTCGAGGACTATCTGCGAATTCTTCGCCTGTTCCGATTCCACGCCTGGTATGGAAGCGGCGACATTGACGCGGATGCGCTTCATGCGGCGACACACGAAAAAGCAGGACTGGCCAAGCTCTCGGGGGAGCGAATCCAAAAGGAATTGTTGCGGCTGCTGAAAGCCGACAATTCCACCGCCATGATCCGAGCTATGGTCGACTCCGGGATTTTAGCGGAAATTCTGCCGGTAGAGCCAAATTCGAGCCGCTTGGAAAATCTCATTTCCACAGACCGTGCCCATGGATATGCAACCGATCCGCTTCTGCGCCTGGCGGCCATGTTGCCGGACGACGCTGCCGCCGCTGAGGCTGTCGCCGCCAGACTAAAACTCTCGAACAACGACGCCGAACGCTTGCGGGATCTTTGCGGCGCAACGGAGTATATCGGCGCCGCCTTGTCGCCACGGGAGACGAGAGCATTGCTCTATCGGCTAGGCACGCAGCGCTTTAAAGATCGCGCGCACCTGCGCTGGGCGGCCAGCAGCGATTCGAATGCCGCTCCTTGGCAGGCGCTTCTGGAAGCCGCCGATCACTGGCGGCGGCCCACCTTTCCATTGCGTGGGCACGATGTGATTGCCTTGGGACTCGATCCCGGCCCGCAAATCGGCCGTCTACTGTCTGAAGTCGAAAAGTGGTGGATCGAATCCGACTTCAAGCCGGACAGAGCTGCCCTGCTTGCACACCTGAAAGCCATCGCAGCGGACAGCGGCCATTGATTCCGGCTTCCGCCGCGACAGCGCTTGCTCGCACCACCATATGCGCCTCGCGATCCTGAGCGTGAACGATTTCCCAGCCGCCCACCCAGACCATGCGCACCGCGACGTACAGCACGATCAATAGGCCGGCATAGCTGATCCACGGATGACGCTGCAGCAGATTTGCGATCATCGCGGCCGCCACGCCCATCAACGCAATCGACAGCAGCAGGCCGATCGTAAGCACCCAAACGTGATCCATCGCCGCGCCGGCCACGGCGAGCACGTTGTCGAGCGACATGGAAATGTCGGCCAGCGCCACCTGAACGATGGCCTTGCGCATCGGCAGCCCTTCCGAAGCAGCCTCGGGCCCACCGGCCTCGCGCATCGCCTGAAGGTCGATGCGTTCCGCTTCGGCATGCCGGATCTCGCGATAGAGCCGCCAGGAAACCCAAAGCAATAAAAGGCCGCCCGCGAACATCAGTCCGATAACCTGAAGAAGCGTGGCGGTAATCAGCGCCAGCACGATCCGCAGCACCACAGCAACGACGAGCGCCCAGAAAATGACGCGCTTACGGCTGGCCTTGGGCACGCGCGCGGCCACCATGCCGATGACCAGCGCGTTATCGCCGGCCAGCACGATATCGATAAGAATGACCTGCAATAGGGCGGCGAATGCCGGCGACAGGAAATCAAACAAGGGGACGCCCGCTTGAACTCACGGCCAGCGAACCGTGGGAGGCAGGCTCATCAGAATGGCGTCCACATTTCCTCCCGTCTTGAGCCCGAACTGCGTGCCGCGGTCGTAGAGCAGGTTGAACTCCGCATAGCGACCCCGGCGCATCAGCTGGTGTTCGCGTTCGGCTTCGGTCCAAAGCTGCGCCATCCGCCTTCGAACGATTTGGGGGTAGATGTCCAGAAATGCCAGACCCACATCCTTGGTGAAGGCGAAATCCGCGTCCCAGGCTCCGGAGTCCAGATAGTCGAAAAAGATGCCGCCGGCCCCGCGAGGTTCATTCCGGTGCGGCAGGAAGAAGTATTCGTCGCACCATTGCTTAAAGCGCGGGTAGTAGCTCGCGTCGTGACGCCCGCAGGTTTGTTGAAGGGCGGCATGAAAATAGCTCGCGTCCTCCTCGTTAGGGACCATTGGCGTGAGGTCGGTGCCGCCGCCGAACCAGGATTTGGTGGTCACGATGTGGCGGGTATTCATGTGAACCGCTGGCACGTGTGGATTCCGAGGGTGCGCCACCACGGAGATTCCACTGGCCCAAAAGCGCGGATCTTCGGCCGCGCCTGGAATTTGCTTTGCGAACTCAGGCGCAAATTTGCCGTACACCGTTGAAATATTGACCCCGGCCTTTTCGAACACCCGTCCGCGCAAGATACTGGTCTCGCCGCCGCCGCAATCCTCAGCGTACTCGGCCGGCCGCAGCCACTGCTTTCGCTCGAAAGTGCCGGGTGACAGATCAGCCAATGGCCCATTCTGTTCGCGCTCGATTTCTTCAAAGGCCGCGCAAATCCGATCCCGCAGTTCGGCGAACCATGATGCCGCGGCGGTTTTTTTCAGGGTCGAACTCACGGGGAATGGGACCGAAATTGACTGCCCTCAATGAGTATAGTATATACTATAGTAAAAGGAAATATCATGTCGAAGTACCAGCCACTGGCGGAATTTTTGAAGAGGTCATCCGCCTCTCAAGTGCCTATGACTTTCGCGGAAGTCGAGGCCTTGCTGGGCACGCGCTTGCCGGTTTCGGCCTACGAACATCCCGCGTGGTGGGCCAACGACGCGGGCAAGAGCCATGTCCAGGCCAAAGCGTGGCTGTCGGCGGGATACGAAACTGGCCAGGTCGACAAGCATGGGAAGAAGCTCGTGTTCCAGCGCGTCGCGCAGCGATCCGGCATAGCAGAGGATGCGCGCGAATTCATGCATCCGGAAAACGGCGGCGAAAAAAAGCTCGAACGGCACCCGCTAATCGGCTGCATGAAAGGCACCTTTACCATTGAGCCCGGATACGATCTGACAAGTCCAATCTTCACCGATGAAGAATGGGCGGAGATTGAAAAGGAGATGGAAGAAGATTGGGACCAGATCGAACAAGGCATGACCAGTCATAAGGGATGAAACGGCCCTTCCTGCTTGATACGTGCGCCGCGCTTTGGATTGTGGCTGAAGAGATGTCACAGACCGTGGCCGACGCGCTCACGGAATCGCGCCATAGCGGTTTGCTGACTTATGTATCCCCTATTACGGCTTGGGAGATCGGAATTCTGGCGCGCAAAGGGCGGTTCAAGTCGCGGCACGCACCCCAGCGATGGTTTGAAATCTTGATGGAAACACCGGGCGCCGCGCTTGCGGAACTAACACCTGCGGTGTTGATGGAATCCTCGTTTCTGCCGGGCCTCATCCACGGTGATCCTTTTGATCGCGTTATCGCGGCCACCGCTCGTGAATACGATTTTATAGTCGTGACGCGGGATCGCGCGCTTCTGCACTATGCTCAGCAAGGCTATCTTAGCGTGTTCAAGTGTTAGGGTGGTTCAGATCATCGCGATCATGGTGGGATTTGTGCGGCATCGTGCCGCGACGACCCTCTAGGCCCAAGCCACTATTTTGCGCCCGCAAATCGGCTTGCGCAGGATTTTCCGGGGGCTGCGCGGTCCATCTCGTCCTCCCGGGGCGCCTGATTTTAGGGTGATATCCTTGGCAACCACGACAGCGGCCGAGCCGACACGCCGCGACTTCATCCATATTGCGACGGCAGCCGCGGGCGGCGTGGGCGCTCTGGCCCTTGCCTGGCCATTGATCGACCAGATGAATCCCTCGGCCTCGGTTCTGGCGCTGTCGTCTGTCGAGTTCGATCTGGCGCCGGTGCAGGAAGGGCAGCAGGTCACGGTGATGTGGCGCGGCAAGCCGGTGTTTGTGCGCCATCGTACGCCAAAGGAGATCGCCGAGGCTCGCGCAGTTCCTGTTGCCAGCTTGCCCGACCCTCTGGCGCGAAATCTTAATTTGCCGGAAAGCGCCCAAGCGACCGATCAAGATCGCGCCACCAAGCCGGAATGGCTGATCCTCATCGGCATCTGCACCCATCTTGGCTGCATTCCGCTCAACAATCAGGGCGATTTCGGCGGCTATCTCTGCCCTTGCCACGGTTCGCAATACGACACCGCCGGCCGGATCCGCAGGGGGCCAGCCCCGGAGAACCTGGCTGTGCCGCCCTACGCGTTCCTCTCCCCCACCCGCATCAAGATCGGCTGAGGAGAGACACATGGCCGGACATTCGACCTACGTCCCGAAGACGGGCTTCACCCGGTGGCTCGACGCGCGCCTGCCGATCCTGCGGTTCGCGAACGATACGATGACGACGTTCCCCACGCCGCGAAATCTGAATTTCTGGTATTCGTTCGGCGGCATCCTCACCTTCATGCTCGGCATCCAGATCGTCACCGGCATCGTGCTGGCGATGCATTACGTGCCAAGCGCCGACAAGGCCTTCGATTCCGTCGAAAGCATCATGCGCGACGTCAATTATGGCTGGCTGCTGCGCTACATGCATTCGAACGGCGCGTCGTTCTTCTTCCTCGCCGTGTATCTGCACATCTTCCGCGGGCTCTACTATGGCTCGTACAAAGCGCCGCGCGAGATCCTCTGGATTATCGGCGTGCTCATCTATGTTCTGATGATCGCGACCGCGTTCCTTGGCTACACCCTGCCGTGGGGCCAGATGTCGTTCTGGGCCGCCACCGTCATCACCAATCTGTTCAGCTCCATCGACCAAATCCTGCCGCATGCCGGGACAGCGATCACCGAGTGGCTGTGGGGCGGCTTCGCGGTCGGCGATCCCACGCTCAACCGCTTCTTCTCGCTGCATTATCTGTTGCCGTTCGTGATCGCCGGGCTGGTGGTGCTGCACATCTGGGCGCTGCACGTGCCCGGCAACAACAACCCGCTCGGCATCGACGTGAAAGGCCCGCAGGACACCGTGCCGTTCCACCCGTATTACACGGCGAAAGACCTCTTCTATCTTCTCCTGTTCGTCATCCTGTACGCGGTGGTTGTATTCTATCTGCCGAACGCGCTGGTGGAGCCCGACAATTACGTGCCCGCCAATCCGCTGGTGACGCCGCCGGAAATCGTGCCGGAATGGTACCTGCTGCCGTTCTACGCGATGCTGCGCTCGATCCCGCAGAAGCTGATCGGCGTGATCGTGCTGTTCGGCGCATTGATCACGCTGGTGTTCGTGCCTTGGCTCGATACCTCGCGCGTGCGCTCCATGCGGTTCCGTCCGTTGGCGAAGCAGTTCTTCTGGGCGCTGGTTGTCGATTGCGTGCTGCTGGGTTACCTCGGCGCGCACCGGCCTGACGCGGTCTTCCCCGGCACAAGCATTCCGATGCTGCCTTTCGCGCGGCTCGGCACGGCGTACTACTACGCCTATTTCTGGCTGGTGCTTCCGCTGCTCGGGCTGATCGAAACGCCGAAGCCCCTGCCTGCCACCATTGCGACCTCCGTCACCGGCACTGGTGTCGAGCAGGTCAACGCACCAGCCGAGTGAGGTCGATCATGCGCTTTGCCCGGTTGGCTCTTGCTCTCGGTATGATGCTCGGCGCGGGCGCCGCGCACGCGAAAATCGACACCGACCCGCTGCCGCCGAAGAAGCCCGGCTGGTCCTTCGATGGGCCGTTCGGGATGTACGACCGCGCGGCCCTTCAGCGCGGCTTTCAGGTCTACAAGGAAGTCTGCTCCGCCTGTCACAGTCTGAACCGCGTATCGTTTGCCGCGATGTCGTCGGGGGATGGCGGCCACGGTTTCTTCACCGGACCGGAAGTGAAGGCGATCGCGGCCGGCTACAAGATCCCGGCGGGCCCGAACGACAAAGGCGAGACGACGGATGCCAACGGCACGCCGCTGACACGACCAGGCATCGTTGCCGATCATTTCCCGCCGCCGTTTCCGAATGAGCAGGCGGCGCGCACGGCCAACAATGGCGCCCTGCCGCCGGACCTTTCGGTGATTACGAAGGCGCGGGCCGGCGGCGCGGATTACGTCTATTCGATCCTTACCGGATTCCACGAGAAGCCGCCGGCCGGCTTCACGGTGCTGCCGGGCAAATATTTCAATCCGTATTTCAACGGCTGGAACATCTCCATGCCCCCGCCGCTATCGCCGAACCAGGTGACGTATGCCGACAAGACGAATGCCACCGTCGACCAGATGGCGCATGACGTGGTGACGTTCCTGTCGTGGGCGGCAGAGCCGACGCTGGAAGACCGCCACCGCATCGGCTTCGGCGTGATGCTGTTCCTGCTCGCCTTTGCCGGCCTTGCGTACCTCTCCTACCGCCGTATCTGGGCCGATATTCATTGATCATCCTTCGTGGCCGCGTTTCACGCGGCACCTCAGGATGATGCGATTGATCCCCATCCGCTGTTTGCGTCATGGTGAGGCGCGAGCGAAGCGAGCTTCGAACCAATGACGCGTACAGTTCTCGGCATCATCGGCGGCAGCGGTGTGTATGACATCGCGGGGCTCGAGAACGCGTATTGGAACCGCGTTGAAAGCCCGTGGGGCGAGCCGTCTGACGAATTGCTGTTCGGCACGCTCGCCGGCGTCGAGATGGTGTTCCTGCCGCGTCACGGCCGCGGCCACGTCCATTCGCCGACCTCGATCAACTACCGCGCCAACATCGATGCGCTGAAGCGTGCCGGCGTGACCGACGTGATTTCGGTCTCCGCCTGCGGCTCGTTCAAGGAAGAACTGGCGCCCGGCACCTTCGTGATGGTGGACCAGTTCATCGATCGCACTCACGCCCGCGAGAAGAGCTTCTTCGGGCCGGGATTTGTTGCGCATGTCTCTATGGCGCATCCGGTCTGCCTGAAGCTCACCAATGCGCTCTACGAAGCGGCACAGGAGGCAGGCATCCGCAGCGCCAAAGGCGGCACCTATCTGGCGATGGAGGGACCGCAATTTTCGACGCTTGCGGAGTCCAATCTCTACCGCTCCTGGGGCTGCAGCGTGATCGGCATGACGGCGATGCCGGAGGCCAAACTCGCGCGCGAAGCAGAACTGCCCTACGCGCTGGTCGCCATGGTGACGGATTACGATTGCTGGCGCGCCGATCACGATGCGGTCACGGTCGAGCAGGTCATTCGTGTGCTGATGGCCAACGCGGAAAACGCGCGCCGCCTGGTCTGCGCCGTGGCGCCGAAGCTGGGGCCCGAGCGCGCCCCATCGCCGCTCGGCATCGAGCACGTTCTCGACACCGCGCTGATCACCGCGCCGGAGAAACGCGATCCCCAGCTGTTCGCAAAGCTCGATGCCGTCGCCGGCCGGGTGTTGAATCGCTGACATGCACCGTCACGAGCGCAGGGCGCGGCAATCGTTTACCGGTTCACGCGATAATATCGGGCAGCAGGGCGTCTTCGATGCGGGCGATCTGGTCCTTGAGTTGGAGTTTGCGCTTTTTCAGCCGCGTGATCTGCAGCTGATCCTTCACGCCTTGCTCGCCCATCGCCTCGATCGCAGTGTCGAGATCGCGATGCTCCTGCATCAGCGCCGCGAGCTTGGCGCGCAGAGCCTGCTCACCCGTTTCGATCATCCCCGGCCTTGCCCCTGCGCCGCCCCTTGGTCAGGTCTTCGCCCCAGCGCCGCATCGGCCAAGTATATCCCAGAATATCGAGCATGCGGCCCACCATCTGATCCACCAGATCGGAAATCGATTTTGGCTCGGCATAGAACGCCGGCACCGGCGGCAGGATGACGGCGCCGATCTCGGCTAGATCTGTCAGTGTGCGCAGATGCCCGAGATGCAGCGGCGATTCCCGCACCAGCAGGATAAGCGGGCGCCGTTCCTTCAGGGTCACGTCGGCGGCGCGGGTGAGCAGGTTTGTGGTCACGCCCGTCGCAATCTCCGACATCGTGCGCACGGAGCACGGGGCCACGACCATGGCGGCGGTCTTGAAGCTGCCCGACGCGATCGGCGCGCCGATATCGTCGATCCGGTAGGCCTGATCGGCTTTGGCCATGACCTGCTTGGGACCGAATCGGGTCTCGTAGCCGATGGTCATCTCGCCGGGCTTGGTGATGACCAGGTGCGATTCGGCGCCGACCTCCTTCAGGGCTTCGAGCAGCCTTATGCCATAGGCCACGCCGGAGGCACCGCTGATCCCCACGACAATTCGCGGTTTCCCGTCATTTTGCGGCACCGAAGGCATCACGATTTCTTAACAGCGTTGAAGGGATGGGTGGAAGGGGCAGGTGACAGACTCGATCTTTGGTGTTCTAATTCGGGCCGTCTTCAACCGGTGAGGTGCGAGATATGATGATGGACGGGCATATCCAGGAGCTCAATGACAAGCATAAGCAACTCGAAGAACAGATAGAAGCCGAAATGGCGAATCCGGACTGGGATGAAGTCAGGGTCGCCGCGCTCAAGAAAGAAAAACTCCGCATTAAAGACGAAATGGAGCGCCTGCGAAGCAGCGTACACTAGCTTCGCTTCAGCCCGTTCGCTTTCTTCAGTACGCCGCGTGCAGACGCCCGGCGTGGCCTCTGAACTTTTTTCCCAGGACAGCGAAGCGGCCGGCTCAGCCCGGGCCCGATTCGCGGTCATAATCTATACTAGCTTTGTAGACTTAGTCGTGTATTGTGCTGCCGCCGCATTCGGTGAAGCCGATATCCCCCTTGAAGCCAGCTGACCGCGGCGGGGAGGCGCTGTGAGGCGTCTCCCACTCATAGAATCGCAGGGGAGTAAGTACATGTTCAGAGTAGAGTGGCTCAGGAACGGCGTTCGTGTTGACGGTCAGGCGATGTTCGGAGACACAGCCAAAGAGGTATTGCATCAGGCGCGGCGCGAAGCCTGGCGGCTCGCGCATCAGGGAAATTGCCCTGACACCATCCGCATTACCGAGGCGGACGCTGAGGCGCCCCTGGTGGCGAGGATCGAGCGCTTCGCCGCATGATGGTGCAGGGTCGTGTCGCGACACATTGAAATTGCCGCGGCTGTGACGTTGTGGGCGGCGGGCGTGATGGCGCTCGTTTTGAAGCACACAATGCCGCCCGCCAGCTTTTTCGAATTGGCGCAGGCCATCTACGTATGCCTTGCCGTGGGCATTCTGGCGGCGATGGCGTGGCGGAGATACAGCGCAAAATCCTAGCGAGAAGGACCTAGCGTAGGGAGTTCACAAGCTTACGCTATCCGCCGCTTCCGTTGCGGACTGAAGGGGCGCGAAATGTTGCCGCGCGCGCGTCAGCAACAGCGCCGCCAGCGCCAGCATCAACCCTGCCGTGAGGAACGCGGCCCCGGGAAAATAGACCGGCGCATCTTTCCCCGTGAAATACGAGAAGATGTTCGTCAGCAGCACCGGCGCCGCGATGGAGGTGACGCCGCCGACGCTCGCCAGCGCGCCTTGCACTTCACCCTGTTCGTTCATGGGCACCCGCCGCGAGATGATGCCGTTCATCGCCGGCATGACGAGTCCCATCATCGCCCACACCAGCATCCACGGATACATCTGCCAGCCGGCCGTTGAGAAGGCGTAGCCCGCGAAGCCGATGGCGCCGCACATCAATCCGATATAGGCGGCGCGCGCCTCGCCCAGTTTCGGAATGAGGACGCGGGTGAGAAACCCGAACACCATCGCCATGACGATGCCGAGAAAGGCCAGCGACAGGCCGACATCGCGCGGCGTCCAGTGAAACTTCAGATACACATAGAAGCTCCAGATCACCGGATTGGCATCATGCGCCAGCCGCATCAGCACATAGACGCCCGCGAAGCCGAGCACCGCCGGATGGCGGCGGATGGCAAGCAGCGCGCCGAGCGGATTGGCGCGCCACAGCTCGAACTTGCGCCGCTTCTCCGGCGGCAGCGATTCTTTCAGCACGAACAGGCCGAACAGCGCATTGGCCACCGACAATCCGGCGGAGACGAAAAACGGCAGGCGGGTGCCGAAATCGCCGAGCAGGCCGCCGATCGCAGGCCCGGCCACGAAGCCGATGCCGAACGCGGCGCCGACCAGTCCGAAATTCGCCGCGCGCTTTTCCGGCGGCGTCACGTCGGCGATATACGCATTGGCGGTGACGTAAGCCGCACCGCAGATGCCGGAAAGAATGCGGCCGATGAACAGCCACCAGATGGTCGGCGCCAGCCCGGTGATCAGGTAATCTATGCCAAGCCCCAGCAGTGAAACGATCAGCACCGGCCGCCGCCCGAAGCGGTCGCTCAGATTTCCGATCAGCGGCGAGAACAGAAACAGCATGGCGGAGAAGGCCGTGGCGAGCCAGCCACCCCACCATGCCGCCTCGCTCATCGCCAGCGCGCCGGTGCCGGTGTGGCTGGTGAGTTCGGCGATCAGCCGCGGCGCCACCGGGATGATGATGCCGAGCCCCATCGTATCGACGAACATGGTGATGAAGATGAAGACGAGCGCGAGCCGGTTCGTCTGCGCGGGAGCTGTTTCGGTGTCCGCATTCATGGGTGCGCACGCTGGCGGGGAATCGCCTGGTGCCTTTGCCCGTGAAACCGCCCGCTCGCAAGCGTCCGCTATTGCAACGGACCTGCGCATGCCCAATCTCTCTATCGATCACGAGGGAGATTGTCATGGTCCGGATGCCGCTCGCGGTTGTTGCTGGCGCGATGCTCATTGCCGCCGCCGCGCAAGCCGGCCCGACGCTCAAAGGCGCGCCGCAGCATCATCTGACGCCGGGGCCGGCGCAGACCGAGGAGCTGACGGCGGCGATCGCCAAGGCCGATGCCGCGCTGTTCCATGAGGTGTTCGTCCGCTGCGATCCCATCACCACCGCCGCCATGCTCACGGACGATTTCCGCTTCGTGCACGACAAGGAGGGCGAGCAGTCGCGCGTGCAGTTCATCCGCGATCTCAACGGCCATTGCCGGCGGCTGAAATCGGGCGAGGATTTCGCGGCGCGCCGCGAGCTGGTGGAGGGATCGCTCGAGGTCTGGCCCATCAACAAATATGGCGCGCTGGAAATCGGCACCCACCGCTTCTATGCGCAGCTGCGGGGCAAGCCGGAGCAGCTCACTGAAACCGGCCGGTTCATGATCCTGTGGAAGAAGGAAGGCAGCGATTGGAAGATGGCCGAGATCACTAGCGCATGGGTAATGTTGAGAGTCATGCCGTCGGCCTTAAAAACACGGTAGTCGTCGCTGCCGCCAACTCCGTTGGAGGCGTTGGTGCCCCCGCAGGTCAGATGCACATTGCCGGGAATTTTGATCTGTACGGTGTTGTCCACAATGACGCCGCCGCCCGTGTTGACGACGGCAATCAGGTTCTGCAGCGGCGGACTGTTGTTCTGTAGGCCAGCCGCAACGTTCATGCACGTTTGTAGTACAAGTCCATCGTCATGGCTACCATCACCATAAACTCCGCATTGCCGCGCATCGGCAACGCCGTTCAAACCAAAATTCTTCCGGAAGAAACAGTTACCTACTGTGTCTTTAATTAGCGTAGCGCCATTAGCGCTGTAGTTTGAACAGTTAGGATCGGTCGAGACAACACGATCAAAGTCTCCCCCACCCACGCAAAGGCTTTGCGACGCATTGCTGTGATAGCAGGCAACCGAAATCTTTGCATACTGAACGGCCGAATAGTTGCCTGTGTGAAGCACATCGATCGAAGACACAACGGTTCGGCAAGTGTCAATGAAGCCAGTGCAATTTGCGGCTCGGCCCTGAGTGAGCGGCACGACGAGGCACAAAAAAAAGATAACAGGCGCTATTCTCGCAGACGCGCGCATCAGCAGTTCCCCGGTTTCAATTTGGCGTAGCCCAAAGCCTTCGCTACTTTGGCGGTATCGCCAAAAGATATGGGAATCCACCGTTGACTTTCGGCTTTATGCCCCAATTTTTCGAATCAAAGCCGTGGGGTAATTCTGCCTGAAGTTGTTTTGTGGTCAAGCCTTCGATTCCGGGGTCATCCTTCTTGTTAGCCGCGCCTTGGGACGCGTCGCTCACTCCCATGTCCAGGTCCCAGTAAGCAGCGCTTATGCGGCCGGCGTCCGCATTGTCGTAGCCCACAAGCCCTCCCGATGTGCTGCTTGGGGTTATTTCTCCGGCTGCGTAAGAGGCTGTAATATTGCTTACCGTCTCATTTCGGCCGACGAGGCCGCCGAAGTAAGAACCGTCGCCGGCAATGCCGATTTTCACCCCACTTCGCGCGAAGCTGTTGCTAATGGTTCCCTCATTGTCTCCGACCAATCCTCCGACGTTCGAAAAGTCACTGTCACGAAGCGCGACTGGACCGAGTGCATAAGAAGAAGCTATGGAGCCGCGATTATTGTAGCCTACCAAACCACCTTCAAATGTTGCACGACCGCTAAGCCTAACGTCCGCGTAGGAATACCTTACAGAACCACCATTTCCCCCTAGCAGTCCCCCTAAATTTCCGACCGCTCCTTTGGCTCTCCCAGCTGTATGGCATCGGCTGATCGTCCCCAAATTGCCTCCGGCAAGTAGCCCCAGACTCAAAGCTTGTGTCGCGTGCATGTCGGCGTCCAAAACACCGAGGTGCCGGATTGTCCCATCCGTCGTCACAAAAAAGAACAGACCATATAGGCTGTTGCCTGTGGTCCGGATGGAAAGCTTTGAAATCGCATTTCCCAGTCCGTCAACCGTGCCGGCGAACTCGGTTGAAATAGGTGATGCGGCATACGTCCCATCCTTCGACGCATCGTAAGGTTTTGCCAACGCGTAGAAGCCCGAGGGGTTGGCGGCGATGGCGGCGGCGAGACTCTTGATGGTGTAAACCAGCTTGTACTTCTGCCCGTCGATGACGAGGCTGCTCTTCTTGTCCCAGAACTGCACGCTGCCGCGCTCCGGCACGACGATGAACTCGCCAGACTTGTTCCTGGGATTGCCGTTGTCGTTGGTGACGATTGTGAGCGCGCCTTGCCCCATGACCGTCACCGGCTTGTTGATCGTCACCGATTGCTGCGCGTCGAGGGTCAGCCTGCTGGTGCTGCTCCACGTCAGCGGGTGATCAATGGCGATGTCTTTCGCAAGGCGGCCTGTTTTCACCGCCACGTCGGAACTCGCTAGCATCGATTGCAGCTCGCCGACATTGAGCACCGCTTTCTGCGCCGTTGCGGTACACACGCCGCCATCGCAGCTCATGTTGCTGGTGGGCCTGTTGTTTATCTCCACATTCGCCCGCGCTGCGCCTGCCAGCACCACAAGCGAAACGCCTGCCAACAGCATCCTGCCTGTCATGGCACCGCCTCCTTCAACCACCAGCGGAATATACACCGGGTCGCGGCCATCCCCAGACCGCGCAATTTTCCTTCCCTTTCCGGTCCGGCCCGGCTAGAAGGCCGGTCTTCCCTGAATGATTTGGTGTTCAAGGAAGGACGGGTCCGCCGAAAGCGCCCCGCCCGGAAAGGAAAGATTCATGGCTGCCAACCTCCCCCCTCTGATGCCGAAGGCCACCGCCGTCTGGCTGATCGACAACACCACGCTCACCTTCGAGCAGATCGCCGAATTCTGCGGCCTCCATCCGCTGGAGGTGAAAGGCATCGCCGATGAGGACGTCGCCAAGGGGATCAAGGGGCAGGATCCGGTCACCTCCGGCCAGTTGACGCGCGAGGCCATCGAAGCGGCGGAGAAAGACCAGACCAAGCGCCTCAAGATGGCGGCGCCCAAGCACAAGATGCCGGCCGTCAAGCTCAAAAAGGCGCCGCGCTACACGCCGGTCTCCAAGCGGCAGGACAAGCCCGACGCCGTGTACTGGATCCTGCGCAACCATCCCGAGTTTGCCGATGCCGACATCATTAAGCTGATCGGTACCACCAAGGCGACGATCCAGAAAATTCGCGAGCGCTCGCACTGGAATGCGGCGGCCATCAAGGCTGTCGACCCGGTGACTTTGGGGCTTTGCTCGCAGCTGGAGCTGGATCTCGCGGTGACACGCGCCAACGAGAAGCGCGAGCGGCAAGTGAAGAAGACCGAGAAGCGCGGCGAGCGCCTGCGCCCGATCGAGGAAAGCCTCGGTCACGCTGCCGCGGACCACGACGTTGCCGAAGCGCCGGATTCCGAAGGCGCCGCCGCCGAACCGGAAACCACAGAGCCCTAACTCTTTAGATCGAACCCATAACGCGACGGCCACTCGCTTGCGCGTCCGCCGAACACGTTGGCGCAAGCGAGCAGTTCATCCTTGAAATGTTCGGCCAGCACGGCTCTGGCGGTGCCGGTCATTGTCAATTTCCGGTCGCCGGCCTTGCGGTTGTAATCAGGAGGCACGTCAGCGCGCCGCTTGTCCGGATCGGCGCCGAGGAATGCCAAGACATCGCGCAGAACGATGTCCGGCTGATTTTCGATGTCGTCGAACAGAACGGCGCGGAAGTTCGATTGCGGCACGTGCCGCAGCCACGATTGCGCGATCTGAGTGGCGCGTGCTCCACCCGCTTTCCTCGATCGCCGGACAAACGCGGCAAACTGGGACGCGTCTTCCAGCAGCTGTGCATCGAACTTGCCGCTTCGGTGAAACACCGAGATGCGCGACCATGCACGCGCCACCGGATCGCGGACGAGTAGCAGGATTTTGGCCACCGGAAAGTGTTCCGCAACGGAGGCCATGACGTCGTATTCCAGACTCCAGTAAGGCGGCGTGATGTCGCCGGACAGAAGGTTCTCCTTGAAACGGAACAATCCGGCATAGCGATCCATGCTCCGGGGCTCGCCGCGGATTGACTCCGCATATTGAACAAAGCCGATATCCCGCGGATCGATGAGTTCGCGGCGCAGCACACGCTCGCCAATTTTCCCGCCCGGCTCGCTTGCCGTCCGGTCCACCGCGCGCCGCGACCGCTGGTCGAGAAAGCTCAGCCGCGGCATGCTCTGATTGAGATACAGAAGTTCCTTGACGGGCGGCATCCAGAAATCCGGATGGCTATCGAGTTGGTCGAACAGCCAGCCCGTTCCGGCCTTGGGCATCCCGACGCAGATGAAATCCGGTCCTGTGGTTTCGATCCTCATATCATTTACCGACAAAGCATTCGTTTTCCGTGAAACAAGCGCTTGCATGGGGACATGCGGCCGCTAGGTTGCATCCAAGCCAAACGGTGCGAGTTGGGCGTTTCGATGATTGCCAATAGGGTCAAGCTGGTTATTTGGGATCTGGACGACACCTTCTGGGAGGGAAGCCTGGAGGAAGGTGGAATCACCGCCGTCCCCGCCAATATTGAAACGGTTCGCCAACTGGCGCTTCGCGGCATCATCAGCTCGATCTGCTCGAAAAACGACTTCGAGCGCAGCAAGGCCAAGCTGGTCGAATTGGATATCTGGGATCATTTCGTGTTCCCCATCATAAGCTTCGATCCCAAGGGCTGGGCAGTTGCCGAAATGATTGCGGGCGCCGGCCTGCGCGCGGAGAATGTCCTCTTCATCGATGACAACACCCTGAATCTCGAAGAGGTCAAGTTCTTCAACCCTGGAATCATGGCGGCGCATCCGGCGGACGTTTTGCATGTGCTTCTCGCCCATCCGCATCTGGCGGGAAAACCGGATCCGGAACTGAGCCGCCTCAACCAATACCGCTTCCTCCAGCGCAAGGTCGAAGAACGCGAAACCACCGCTCTTTCGAACGAGGAATTTCTCCGGGCGAGCAACATTCGAATCACGTTCGACTATGATGTCGCCGGGAATTTCGACCGCGTGGTCGAACTGATCAACCGGACGAACCAGCTAAACTACACGAAAAAGCGGCTCGAAACGCCGGAGGAGCTCGACGAGTTTCGCCAGCAACTCGAGCGTTTCGGTTATCACGCCGGATGCATCAGGGCCGCCGACAAGTACGGAGATTACGGACTGATCGGCTTTTTCCTGTTGCGTCGCCGGTCGCATATAAAGCGACTGGTCCATTTCGTATTTTCCTGCCGGACCATGCACATGGGCATCGAACAATATGTGTACGAGAAACTGGGCCGCCCCGACATCGATATTTCCCCTCCTGTTTCTTATTCTCCCGACACCCATTCCCGCATCGACTGGATAGGAGATGGCGACGGCGAAAGTGGATGGGATTCGGGCGTGGGCAGCCAGAAACTGCTGCTGCTGGGCGGCTGCGACTTACTCCAGTTGACAGCCTATTGCAGCACCAATCGCGTGGAGTTCGTCAATCGCAACGAAGGCAAATTCCGCATCCGCTATGACGATCCAGGCTTTGTGTTAAGCGACCGTGAGGCCATCCGCGCCAACAACGTAATCCGCAACATTCCAGGCTGGACCTATGCGGATGCGCTGGCGTTCGACAAGGCGCTCGCAGATTCGGAATTGATCATGATTTCGCTGTGGTCCGGTATGAACGGTACATATCATGATGTGACAGGTGAGCTGCAAGTCCGCTTGGCCGATCCTGACGCGCGCCGCATTCGTAAGCGCGACCCCGGCTGGTTCGACGCAAATTTCCGGGAAGCACGCATGACAGATCCGGAACGGATAAAACTTGTGCTCCGCTCATTTGACGCCATCCGCGAAAGAGCGGGCAACGGCATGATTTTCCTGATCGGAAGTTGCACGCTTGGCGCGGAAAAGCAGAAGCAGGCAGATCGCCGTCGCGCATATAACGTTGCCTGCCGGAAATATTGCGCGGAGCATTCCGCGCGGTTCCGCTATGTCGATGTGGACGCTATCGTTCCTCCCGAAACAGTGATTCGAAATTTTCACTTCAACCGCGCTGGCTACCACGCGCTTGCCCGGTACATCAGGGCTGCCGCCGATCGCGGCTTCATGGGCAAGGTGGCAAACGATGACCGGGCAGGGTCGGCCGCTCTGTCTACGCGGCGGGGCGAAATGCCGTTTCGGGCGTCCAGGGAGAAATTCGAGCTGCTCGACTATCAGCCCTGAGGGCGCTTCTTGCGGGTCGCTTCAATTTGACTCGCGCACTGACATAATTGTCTTGCCCGATCGGTGTGGACGGCTTGCGCGGGCAGGTCCGATCCGCTGTAAGGCATGACCACGAAGCACCTGTTCAGTGAATTCGATATGGATCGCGAAAATTTCATTGAGACCCAGGCAAATTTCCAGTTCGGCGCTTGCACGGCGCTCTCCGACGCCGGATGGAAACCCAAGCCCAATCTGACCTTTAACCCGTCCACCGAAACAACGGAAGTGAACCAGGCACAGCGGTATATCGCGCTTCTTGGCGAGTTGCGCGCGCATGGATTGCGGTCGCCCATCGTCGCGAAAATGGGCGATGCGATGCGCAAGCCAAATCCTTTTCCGACCTTTCAGTACAACCGCCTGCAGGGCACTGCGAATTCGATATTGTGGCCGCTCAAGCGCTTTCACGACATTGGTGTGAGAAGTTTCTGCACACTTCCCGATCCGGCCGAGCCTGCCTTGCGCGACAAGAAGCCGATCGTGTTCTGGCGCGGTGGCATGCGCGGCTTCAGCTCTCTGGAGGGCAACCTGAACGTTTCGAAGCTTCTTCAGAAATATCAGCAAGGCAAGATCGATGACGACCGATTCATCGCTCACCTTCGCACTGTCCCACGGTACGCATTCGTCTCGCGTTTTTTTGACGCCGAGGGATTCGACATTGGCCTTCGGCAGGGCGAAGGCGGACGCGGCAATATCGCGCTATGCAACGATCTTCCCGTGATTGCACGATATAACAAGGAGTTTGTGCCGCCAGCCGAGCAGCTCCAGTACAAATATCTGATTTCCATTCAGGGAAAGGACGTGGGGAGCAGCTTCGGCTGGCAGCTGGGAACCAACAGCGTCCTGCTCAAGGAAGACTACCCCTGGGAAGTCTTCTTCGATTGTCACCTGAAGGCGTGGGAACACTTCGTACCGGTGGCGCAGGACTTTTCAGACGTCCAGGAAAAGGTGGCGTGGTGCGAGGACAATCCCGCGGCATGCGAAGCCATGGTCGAGAAGCGGCATGCCATCGTCCACCTGCTTTTGGATGGCGAGGTCCGCCGCGAAGCGCTGCGGAGAGTGATCGAACGGTATGAGGATTACTACCGGCAATTCGGCGGGGATCGCGTGCTCATCGCCAACACGCGGAATAGCAGCTTTGAACGGAAAACTCAGGCTTCGCTGTAGCCCAGCCAGCGTAGCCTTTCCGTGCCAAATCGCTGCACGATGAAGTCAAAGTCGTCTGGGGTGACGATGCTGCGAACGCTATCCAGGCGATACTTCTCGCGGTAGTCGGCAAGGGTGGCGATATCGTTCTTGGTCGCTGCATCCCGCACGATGTCGCGGTCGGGATATCTCCGTACAAGGCCGTGCCGGGCCCCGATGCGGGCAAGGAACCCGCCGACATCCTGGATAAGCTGTTCATAGAGGATGATTTCGTGGCGCACGCCCATCTCGATAAGCTTGCGATAGCCGTCGACCTTTGCGGCGTAGAGGTCAACGACGGATGGATAAACGGGATCTTCGACATTGTCGCGTCCAGTCGGCACGAAGGGATGACGAATGAACTCCGAAAACGTCATGCCGTCGTAGTCGAAAAAGCTGTGATACGGACGGTTCAGGAATGAAACGCTCCAGAATACCGGGTGCTTCACCAGAACCAGGAAGAGAGTTTCCGCCGCGCGGCCCGGAACCGATTGCAGATATTTCAGCGGCGGACTGGTGTGCTTCCAGCCCAAACCTTCGGGAAGCAGGCGCACGTTGCTGGCGCGGGTGTCGAAGCGGTCTTTTACTATTTTGGCGATCAGCTTGCCGTCCAACGGCTTGACCATTTGCCGGCGCTGCTTCTTCTCCTGCTTGTTTGCAGTGCCTTCAAGAAGCGGCTGCGTGAAGTTATTGCGCAGCAAATGCTCGAGGAAATTCGTTCCCGTATTGCGCTCGCCGTATAGCTTTATCTGGGCGACGGGAGGGGTCATGGCCGGATATCCCGCGAGCTCACGCCCCTTCGGCCGCCGGTCTTTCCACCCGGCGCGCTTCACGGCGCGCCTTGTCCTCTTCGGTGGTACCGGTCTTGCGATATTTGGAAGGATCGAGATGCACTTCCGGCATCGCCTCCGCAAGCTTGGCCGGCGGATCGCGCTCGATATCGAAAATGACCAGGCGATAGGGGCTGTTGGCGAAAAAGGCCTTGACCTGCTCGTGGTGGCTGTCCCAGTCCTTGCGCCAGCAATCCTGAAGGTGATCATCGCTGCTCACACCGTAATGGCGCTTCCAGTCCTGGGCGAGCTTGCCGTCCTGGTGTTGCATCCGGCTTTGGATCCATCGCTCGCGGTCACGCGTGTTCAGCAGGAACAGCGCTAAAGGAAACTCTTTGGCAAGCTCGGGATAAAGCTTGTAGCCCTCGAGCGAGTGTCCGTTCTTCATGCACTCCATGTCGGTAAAGATGTCGTAATCCTCATACCCATGGATCAGGCTGCGGCCAGCCTTCAAATTCCGGAACATCGTTTTGGCCAGGCGGCCCTGGTCCCAATGCACGCAGCGAAATCCATTCCGCCGGAAGAGATCCCTTATGGCGCGGGTGCCGCACTTGTTGTAGCCGATCTGAAATACTCTGGTCTGTTTTTCCATCAAGTCGCCGTCCGTCCACATGCATCTGCAGCGGTTCTAACGAAATCGCCCGTGGCTAGAACAAACCGCGGCAGCCCGGCCAAAATGCCTGCCTCGCAGGCATCTTTCAACCAGGGTGAGCGACGGCTCAAGAGTCGAGACAAGAAAGGATACCGCAGAATCAGGGAAGCGGGCTTCGCCTCGATGCGGCCAGTCCATAGGCACAGACGCTTCCGCATTCCTGGTTCGCGACAAACAGCGTTCCGTCGATGATTTCCGGCGGCAGGTGATAAGCGCCGGCGCGCGGCGCGTTGCTCCAGAGAAGCGTCCCGCTCTGTGCGTCGTAAGCGCTCGCCCCTGGCGTCTGGTCGTTGCCGGCGACATACATCACGCCATTCGCAAGCGAAGGCGATGAGGCGGTGCCCGGCGCCGCCGAAAGCAGCTCGTAGCCCGTCCCCGCGTCGAGTACATGGACGTTGCCATCCGCAGCGGTGAAATAAAGGTGATTGCCGGCAACGGCGGCGGGTGCCGTGCCGCATTGTGGCGATCCATAAGTCCACAAGGGCGTTCCGTTCTTGTCGAGCGCGATCATGGCAGAGGCGCCGTTGCAGAGACTGACATAGAGGGCGCCATTCTTTCCGACCGACATGGCCGCGGCCGGTGCCCCGATTGCCTGTTTCCAGCGAAGGCTGCCGTCCGCGCGCGCGAGCGTGCAGATGCTCGTGTCGCAGCCGAAGTAAACCTGGTCTTTTCCGAAGACGATGCCTGCGCTGGCGAAGGAGCCGCGTCCGCCGGTGGGATATGCGCCATAAAAGGCGCCGGTATCCGCATTCACAGCGATCGCGTATTCCTTTCCCCCGGCGCCACCGTTGAAATAGCCGAAGAAAATTAGCCCGCTCAATGCGAAGGCGGGTGCCGCAACCACTCCAGCTTCTGGGCTGCAGTGGCAGGGATTCGAGAATTGCCAGGAGATTTGGCCGTTCTTCTTATGGTAGGCGCAAAGGCCGCTGTAATTGTAACCGATGTCGTCGGTAAGGCCGCACGCGCTGAAAATGCGGTGCCGCCCGACGGCCAGCATCCTGCTCATAGCTCCCACATCCGGTCCGGTATCGATCCGCCACACCGTTTCGCCCGTCTTGTAGTTGAGGTACCAGAGATCGAGGTTCTTGCCGTTGTCGCTGGGTGTGCGCGCGATGGCGTAATGATCGTTGATCACAAACGCCCTTACATCGCCGGAGAACGATCTGGCCCAATTCAGCTTCAGGTTCGCGACGTTGGCGGGGGAGAGCGTTTTTTCGCGGTCGTTGAAGCTCGTATGACCGTGATCGATGTAGGTCTGCGGCCAATCCATCGATCCTGCCTTGGCGGCGGCGGATAGCGGCAGCATCGCAAAGGTGACGAGCACCACGGCGGTATGGAACGGATTTCGTGCGGGCATGCCGTGCCTCACCGGGGCGGAGTAAGGTTTCTGGCGAGTTAGAAGCATAGTTCACGCCACTCACCCAAGGGCTAACCGCGCCAATCGTTTCATTCCGGGACGGCTCGCGGTCTCAGGACAATCGGGCAGATTCGGGATGCTCGCTGCGCGGATCGAGCTCCAGCGCGGCGGCGGTGGCCTGCGCCAGCACCGGCACCGGCGCGTAGCGTTCGCCATGCGGCGGCGAGGCGGCGGCGCGAATGCGCGTCACCGTAAACAGCGCCAAGCCCAGATGCATGACGGCCGTATACAGAAACAGCGTCGGCATGCCGAAGCGGTCGGTCACGGAAGCGGCGATCACCGGCCCGATGACCGATGCGCTGGCGTTGATCAGCAGCAGGGTGGCCGATGCTTCGACGAACATCTCGCGCGGCAGCCTGTCGTTGGTGTGCGCAACCGAGAGTCCGTAGATCGGCAGCACCGCCATGCCGAACAGCGCCACCAGCGCCAGCGTGCCAGTCTGGCTGCGGCCGCCGAAATACCACATGGCGACACCCAGGGCGGCCGCGCAAAGCGAAGCGCCGGCGATGATAACGCGCCGATCCATCCGGTCCGACATTCGTCCCACCGGCACCTGGATCAGCGCGCCGCCAAGCGTGAAGGCGCTCATGAAGCCCGCGAGCAATCCGCGGGTCAGGTGCTGGTCGTGCGCGTACACAGGCAGGAATGTCCAGCACGCGGCATTGGCGAAACCCACCGCGATGCAGCCCGCCACGCCGACCGGCGAAATCGCGAACATGCGCCTGGGCCTGAGCGTGGGCACTTCCACTGCATGCGGCTGCGGCGTGCGCGTAAGCCCGAGCGGAATGAGGCAGAGCGAATAGAAAATCGCGGCGAGGATGAACAACGTCTGGCTGATCGGCCGCCCGGCAATGAAGCTCCACTGCCCGATGATCAGGCCGGTGAAGTTCACCATCAGATAGGCGGCGAAGATGCGGCCGCGCGTGGCGTTGGTGGCGCGGTCGTTCAGCCAGCTCTCGATCACCATGTAGACGTTGGCTGCGGCGAAACCGAAGAACGCGCGCAAGACGATCCAGGCCGGCTCGCTCACCGCGAGCGACATCATCAGCGTCATGGCGGCTGCAAGGCCGGCGGCGGCGGCAAAGGTGCGGCTGTGGCCGACCCGGGCGAGCAGCCGCGGCCCCGCATAGCAGCCGGCGATGAAGCCCACGAAATAGGCCGAACCGATCAGGCCGATGCCGAAATCCGAGAAGTGCGCTAGATGCGCGCGCACCGGCAGCAGCGTTCCTGAAAGGCCTTGGCCGGTGAGGAAGATGAGGGTGGAAAGCAGGATGGCGCCGACGGAAAGGAACTGCGACATGCGGAATGCGGCCTGCGACTCAACTGATTCTGTTCGAGACTGTAGCGCTCGCTAGCTTGCGATTGCGGCGAAATCAAAGCGGTATTGACTTAGTAGCTACCGGTAGCTACTTTGCGGGCATGGACACCGTTTCGATCAAGCAGGCGAAGAACGAGTTCACCCAGCTCGCGCGCAAGGCGGAAGGGGGCGAAACCATCACGGTCACGCGCAACGGCCAGCCGGTGTGCGATATCGTTCCGCACAAGAAAAAGGGCGGCATCAACTGGGAAGCCGGCGAGAAGTTCCTGCGCGAGCGGGGAATTACCGATCCGTTTCCGTACGTGGCGCCGGATTTTGACGATCCGCTGCCGGAAGACTTCCTGCTCAAGCCGCTGCCGAAAAGGAAGCGGCGGCTGCCGAAATGAGGCTGTTGCTCGATACCAACATCCTCATTCCGATCGCCCGGCGCAAAGCGACGCAGCTCAAGAATCCAATCCGCGCGGCGATTCGCGATTCTGGAAATCGGTTGTTCGTCAGCGTCGTGAGCCTATGGGAAATCGCCATCAAGTTCCGGATCGACAAGCTCGACGTGATGATCGAGGCAGCCGACCTGCCAGACTTGCTTGTTGAATTCGGAATGGGCTTGCTCGTCATCGAAGCGGCGCATGTTCTTGCCGATCTGGAAGTAGGTGTCGACACGCGCGATCCGTTCGACCGGCTGCTGCTGGCGCAATGCCAGGTGGAAAACCTGCGGCTGGTGACCGTGGACCCAAAACTCCTCACCCACCCGCTGGCGTGGCGCACACGTTAAGATATTCCTTAGCGTGACCGGCTGGCCGCAGCCCCCTTCGTTCAGGCGAAAAGAAAGGCGTGGCCGCCCCAGCACGGCCATGCCTCCCGTCTACTGCGCCGATATCCGGGTTGCCGATACCGTCCCGTCGGCCTGGAAAACGATATTGCCGTCAAGATCGTAGAAGGTCACGTGCAACATGCCGCTGTAGGTGTCGCCGGATAATGTTTCGGTTTCCGCCTTTGTGAAATAGCCGGTGAGCTTGTTTCCTTTGTTGTTGAAGGTCCAGCCGGTGAGGAAAACGGAAAAGCTTCCATCGTCGTTTTTCTTCCAGTCTCCAAGAAGGGCGTTCCCGGTTCGGGACGCAAAATCGACGAGCTGGGAAGACGTACCGCCCGCCTGCCATTGCGCAATCGCGTTCCTCTCGCCCCCATTGTAGGAGGCCAGCCAAGTGCCCACGATGCCTTGTGCCTTGGGCGCCCCCACATTGTGCGGGAGCTTCACAATACCCGCGTGCGTGGCCGCGCCGCTCAGCGCCAAGGCGCACACAGCCGAAGCCAATATCGATATGTATTTCATGCCAGCTGCTCCTTCGTTACCCGCGCCGACCGCCGGTGCGGCGATTCCCTTGCGGGATGGCGAAATCATCGCGGATAAGAAGGCGTTCTCGACACACTCTCACGCTGATGAATCCCTGACGAAAAGCTGATATTCTGTTCGCCGGCAGGAATTGATGAAGGTGCTTCGTGTTGGCTGAAGGACATTCTCGGGAGCGCGCGAACATCAATCTCGCGCGCATCCCTCCCTTCTGCCTGAACAGTCTCAAAATCATGCCTGCAACCCGGCAGATTGAACTTGGCGGGAAGAGCGAAACCCTGGAGCCGCGCATCATGCAGGTTCTGGTAGCGCTGTGGCAGGCACAAGGCGCGGTGGTCACGCGCGACGATTTGATTGCCAGCTGCTGGGACGGACGCATCGTCGGCGATAACGCCATCCAGCGGGCCATTTCGCGGTTGCGGGAGATCGCTGCAGGCTTAGGCGCCGGGTGTTTTCGGCTGGAGACGGTCAGCAAGGTTGGCTATCGTCTTGTCGAACTCGGATCGGCGCCGGCGATGGCGCAGACCGTCGCAAGCGGCATGGCAGGGTTGGGCGGACCCGTCACCGCAGGCGTTGCTGCCGCGGTGGCCGCTATTATCGTTGCCGTGGTGCTGTTCTTTTGGCAGCGCGCCTCGGTTTCCGGCTACGCGACCATTTCAGTGGTCGCAGCGCAGGGGCAGGCGTCCCAAGAGTTGGCCAGCGGACTCGCAATAGATCTCGCGCGCTTCGCCAACACGCAGGGCGACGGCATTTCCTTCGTGAACGGCAAGCGGGGCGATTACCGGCTTACCGTCTTGGAAAAGCGCGCAGGCAACCGCGGCGAGGCGGATGTCGCGCTTTTGAAAGCCGGCTCGTCGGCTATCCTGTGGAGTGACACGTTCGTGGCCTCGCTTTCCGATCCCGCGCTTCTGCACGACCGTATCGCAAATGCAGTTTCGGCGGTCACGCAATGCGCCTTGCGGGCCAACAACGACCCGGCGCGCACCCCAAGCGGCGCCCTTCAGCTGGTATTCGCCGCCTGCGAAAGCTTGAATGCGGAACCGGAGACCGGCGCCGTCGAACAGTGGCGCCGAGTCGTCGCGAAAGAGCCGGACAATGCGCCGGCTCTCGCCACCTTGGCGTTTGTCGAAGCCGAATGGTCGACTTGGGACGATTCACGCGCGGAAGCCGGCTCATTGCGTATGGCAGCGTGGCGGCATCTTCGAAAGGCGCGGTCTATCGATGCGTCTTTGGGGCTGACATATGCGGCCGAAGCGTGGTTGATCCCATTTTCCGGGTACGGCGAACGTATCGCCACGCTCGATCGCGGCCTCGGCTTGGACCCCAACTGCGCATTCCTGCACATGTCCATGGGAAGGGTCCGCAATCAGGTAGGCCGGACGGAGGATGGCCTGACGAGCGCGCGGCGCGCGGTGTCCCTGGCGCCAAGCTCCCCTTGGTTTCGAAGTGAGGTCATTTCAGCGCTCGCCTACGACGGATACCCCGATGACGCGCGCTCCGAACTCCGCGCCGCGGAGCGGCTTTGGCCCGACTCTTTCGCGGTACAGGAAGTGCGGTCACGCGTTGAGTTTCGCTTCGGCGATCCCGCCGAACTCATTCAACAAATCGACCGCGGAAGCGCCTTGCCGGGCACGTCGAAAACTTTTGCAAGCGGGGTTCAGCGCTCCTTTCTACTGGCCCGCGCGACGCCTTCTCCGCAAAACATCGAAAATGCCGTGCGAACGCATCTCCACTATACGGGCGCGCCGCAGGGTTGGCTGCAAACCCTCGTCGCTTTGGGCCGCGTCGACCAAGCCTATGGTCTCATGAAAGATCCACGCAAGATCGCGCGACTGCGGCAAGGCGGTACCGACATTCTGTTCCGCGTGCACATGAGTCCCTTTGTGCTCGACAAGCGGTTCATGGCGTTGGCCGACCGGCTCGGTCTCGTTCAATACTGGATGGCGAGCGACGCCTGGCCGGATTTCTGCGACGACAAGGACATCGCCTACAATTGCAAGGCGGAAGCGGCCCGCCTGCATGCCAAGCCCGCATAATCCTAAGCTGTAGCCGTTCGTCTGCCTGCCGTGAAGTCATGCGCCGTCTCCGACAATTTCTCCATCGCCTCCCGCACGTGGGATTCGTCGATGATCAGCGGCGGCAGCAGGCGGATGACGTTGTCGCCGGCGCCGATCGCCAGCATCCCGTGCGCGCGCAACGCATCGATGAAGTCCGTGTTCGGCACGCGCATCTTCAGCCCCAGCATCAATCCTTCGCCCCGCAAATCCTCGAACACGTCGGGATGGTCGGAAATCAGCGATGAGAACTGCTGCTTGGCGTAATTGCCGACGCGCTGCACATGCTCCAGAAACCCGTCCGCCAGCACGACATCCAGCACCGCGTTGCCCACCGCCATCGCCAGCGGATTGCCGCCGAAGGTGGTGCCGTGCGTGCCGGTCGTCATGCCTTTGGCCGCTTCCGCGGTGGCGAGGCACGCGCCCAACGGAAAGCCGCCGCCGATGCCTTTGGCGATGGCCATGATATCCGGCATCACGCCGGCCCATTCGTGCGCGAACAGTTTGCCGGTGCGGCCGATGCCGGTTTGAATCTCGTCGAAGATGAGCAGCAGGCCGCGTTCGTCGCACAGTGCGCGGAGATGGCGGAGAAATTCTGGCGGCACGGGGCGCAGGCCGCCTTCACCCTGAATGGGCTCGATCAGCAATGCACCGGTGGCATCGGTGATTGCTTCGGCCAGCGCCTTCTCGTCGCCGAACGGCACCTGGTCGAAGCCTTCCACCTTTGGCCCGAAGCCTTCGAGATATTTCTTCTGACCGCCCGCCGCGATCGCCGCGAGGGTGCGGCCGTGAAAGGCGCCTTCGAAGGTGACGATGCGGAACCGTTCGGCTGCACCATTGGCGAAGTGATAGCGCCGCGCCGTTTTGATGGCGCACTCGATCGCTTCCACGCCGGAATTGGTGAAGAACACTGTGTCGGCGAAGGTGGCATCGATCAGCCGCCGCGCCAGCTTTTCCTGACCGGGGACGCGATAAAGGTTGGAGGTATGCCACAGCTTCCCCGCCTGCTCGGTTAACGCGGCAATCAGATGCGGGTGCGCATGCCCCAGCACGTTCACCGCAACGCCGGCGCCGAAATCGAGATAGCGGTTGCCGTTCTCGTCGAAGATATAGGCGCCTTCGCCGCGCACGAACGCCACATCCGCGCGCGCGTAAGTGGGAAGCAGATGGGGAAAGCTCATGCAGAAAATCCGAAGCAGGCCGGGTTGCTTATGGCGATTGCGTTGCGGGCCGGTCAAGCAAGGCGGCAGACGTCTTCCACAAGGCCCAGCGAGCAACTACAGAATGCCGAAGCGATGAGCGCGGGGCGCGCGCGAACAAGTCTTTTCCCGCAGCAGGGAGGAACAGTGCGTGGATTCGGGCGGCGCGAAACTCTGGGACGACATGCTCGAGGAGTTTCGCGCGCTGGGCGGCACGGCGGAGAACGTGTGCCTGAAGGACGGGCGTTACGGGCGCGGGCTGTTCCCCATCGATCCCGCGAAACCGGTCGACATCCACATTCCCGAATCCCTGTTGCTGGAATCGAAACATGTGACTGTCGAGAACGGCTCCTTTTGCGTCGGCGCAGGGGCAACGATCGGGGTCCGGGAAAAGAGCTTTCTGGAAAACTACGAGCGTGAATTCTCCTGGGGCGTGGCCAGCCATGAAACGGAAGGGCTGCTGCGGATGTTTCACGCGGCTCCGGCCGAGCTTAGCGAACTGCTGAAATCGCCCTTCAACCTCGATTTGTGGCTGCAGGAACCCACCACGGAAGCGATCGTTGAGCGGTACTTCGCCTCGCGCATCATTCGGTACAAGGACAAGACCGTGGTCATGCCCATTGTCGAGCTCGCCAATCATGGGCTGGAGTCGCAATACAAAACGGGCGGTGGCGTCGGCGTCGGCATCGGCGGGCGTTTCGAGAATGAAGTCCTGGTGTCCTATAGCGGCGGGGATCCGCTGCTGATTTTCCGCAATTGGGGATTTGCCAGCAGGGTTCAGGGCATTGGCTTGAGCCTCTCCCTTGCCTTCAATGAACAGAAGTTGCGCATCGGCCGCAGCGAGCCGAAACCGGCGGATGGGCGCAATTCTCTGGTTCCGGAAGTCGGCACGGAGGATGGAATGACCGTACTGTCGCACATCCTGCTCGGTAACAAGCGCAATCCCCGGGTGCCGAGAGGCATCTTCTACCGCGTCTGCCGGGAGGCGGGAATTCGGGATGCGGCCGAGCTATTTGACAGGATACAGCACATCAACCGCACCCAGTATCTGCGCCTGGCCGAGCTGTCCGAAACGGCATCGCCGCGGCTTGGCCGGCTGCTTCGCAATCTGGCTTACGCGCAGCTGGAGGTTCTGTCCTTCAGTTTCGGCGTCCGCGAGCTATAGCGCCGGACCGCGGAATAAGTCCGTGGCCCCCGGCGTCTGTGGAGTCGCAGGCGCCGCGGTGATACTATTTGCCGCCACGTCCGCGTCTTCCGGGGGGAATGCCATGAAAGCCACGCCACTCGTTCTCGCACTGCTCGCCACATCGAGCCTTATCGCAGCATCACACGCCGCCACGGTGAAGGTGATCTACAGCTTCCAGGGCGGCGCCGACGGCGAATACACCGACACCGATGTGGTGCGCGATGCGGCCGGCAACCTCTACGGCAGCTCGGTGCAGGGCGGCACCCATGCCAGCGGCACGGTGTGGCAGCTGCATCCGAACGGCGACGGCACCTGGACGCACACCGTCCTCTACAATTTCACCGGCGGCGCGGATGGTGCGGAGCCCTACAAGGGCGTGACGCTGGATGCGGCCGGTAATCTCTACGGCACGGCGGTGACGGGCGGAGGCGGCGTGTGCGAAGGCGGCTGCGGCGTCGCCTACAAGCTCACCAAGGATAGTGGCGGCAGCTTTACGCAGAGCGTCATCCACCAGTTCCAGGGCACCGATGACGGGCAGGGCCCGGGCGCGCGCCTGACCGTCGATGATTCCGGCAATGTCTACGGCATGGCGCCCATCGGCGGCGTCAACGGGATGGGCACCATCTACCAGATGACGCCGGCCCAGCACGGGAAGTACAAATTCAAGGTGCTGTACGCCTTCAACGGCGCGGACGGCATCGGCGGCTCTGCCGGCGCGCTGGTGCTGCGCAGTGGCGATCTCTACGGCGCGGCCACGGCGGGCGGCGCCAACGGCTCCGGCAGCATCTACCGGCTGAAGCAGAACAAGATGGGCCGGTGGAAATTCGCCGTGCTCTACAGCTTCAAGGAGGAGCCGGATGGCGGCTTTCCCTATGGCGGGCTGACCTTCGACGCGCTCGGCAACATCTACGGCACCACCTATTACGCCGGTGAAAACGACGTCGGCTGCGTGTGGCAGCTCTCGCCGCACAAAGGTCGGTGGAAAGAGCAGGTACTCTATAGCTTCCAGGGCGGGGCGGACGGCGCGGCCTCCATTGCCAATGTGAATTTCGACAGCGCCGGCAATCTCTACGGCACCACCAGCGAAGGCGGCGCCGCTGGCACCGGCGTGATCTTCAAGCTCAAGCCCGGCGCGCATGGCTGGAAGGAAAGCGTGGTGCACAGCTTCGCCGGCCCGCCGGATGGGGCTTTCGCCTACAACGGCATGGTGAATGGCGAGAGCGATACCTTCTACGGTGCCACCGTGCATGGCGGCAGCGACAACGAAGGCGCGATCTACGAATTCAAGCCTTAACCCTCCCGCGTTTACAGGGAGCTGTCGTGCGCAGCACGACGGAGAGGGCGCTACGCCGCTTTGGCGAGGCGCTGCATTTCCTGCGCAAAGGCGAACCGCAGCTGATCGCCTTCGTCGGGCGGAAGCCAGTTGCTCATCTGCGGAAAGGCGACCTGCCACATGCCTGCCTCGTGATCCGGCCACGGCATGGTCTGTGCGGCACGGGCTTTGGCGAGCAATGCGTGCAATTCGCGGCGCACGTCGTGGGGATCGGCGCGATAGACGCGCTCCGGCCGATCCTCCAGCAGTTCGGGTTCGTCGGCGCGGAACAGATCGGGCTGGCGGCTGGATGGCATGGATGCAACTGATTCGGTCAGCGGCAATCATGCGCCAGCGGAAACGGGCCGGCGAGGGGCGGCGCCTATTTGTCCCCAACTGCTTCGGAGAGCGCAAAGAAGGTGGGGGCAAGCAGCTTCCCGGCGCAGATTTGGTCCAGCAGATCGGCTTGCTTCGGTTCCAACTGATCAGGCGGCCCAGCACGTTCAGCAGGTTGAGCAGGTCGGTCGTGTATTCCGGCAGCCAGTGATCCGGCTGGATTTTGTCGAGCGGTGAAGGCGGCCGCCGGTCGCCGATGATCGGCCGGCTGCGATCGCGCTTGCGGTAGCTGAACCAGTGCCACACCACCTGCTTGCCGGAGACTTCGTAGGCCCACATCTCCGGCGTGACGTTCTCGACAAAACCCTTGCCGACATGCAGCCGCTGCTTGGCGGCATCGTAGGACATGTCATCCGGCAGCGGTTCCGGCGCGCCCGGAATTTCACCTTCTGCCGGAATGTATGGCGCCTGAGCTTTCGGCAACCGCGGCGGTTCGCTTGGGCGGCCGGCATCGGGATCGGCAAAGCGCTCGCCATAGCAATGCAGCCAAATCACTTCACG
>Ga0213876_10000347_pt1 | contig 39952 bp, 33 predicted proteins | sample BarmaccomBMRX_R9_FD_160113 | JGI IMG/M metagenome (GOLD analysis project Ga0213876, IMG submission 160113) | Root-associated microbial communities from Barbacenia macrantha in rupestrian grasslands, the National Park of Serra do Cipo, Brazil - RX_R9 | ecosystem: Host-associated > Plants > Roots...
CGTACCGCGTCCGCGTCCGCCCGCCGTGCCTCATCAACCTCCAGGCGCTGCGGCAGATGTGCGTCGGCCACCTCGTCGCCGACGTGGTCGCCATCATCGGCACGTTGGACATCGTGCTCGGGGAGATAGATCGTTAGTGAATAGTAAATGGTAAATGGTGAATGGCCGTTGAGAGTCGCGAGGTTTGAAAACTTGAAGCGACTTTGTAAACACGCATCCACCATTCAATATTTACTATTGACCATTTACCAGCAATGAACGTCATCAGGCTGCCAGTCCAGAAGATGACGCGCGAGGCGTTCGCGCCGTACGGGGTTCTGCTCGACCGGCGCGGGAGCGTGGACGTGGACATCGGGATGGGCGTGCCCTCCATCACGGGCGCGACGGCCGACCCGCGCCCCTTCAAGTTCGAGTTCATGGCGCGCCACAAGCACACGATGCAGGTCTTCTCGCCGCTCGCGGGCTCGCAGGCCGTCATCTGCGTCGCGCCCGCCAACGGCCTCGACGCGCCCGACCCCGACAAGGTCGTCGCCTTCCTCGTCGAAGGCCGGCTCCCTTACGCGTACTTCCGCGGCACGTGGCACACGCCGCCCTTCGCCACCGGCGACTGGTACTCCTACCTCGTCGTGGATCGCAAGGGCACGCTCGACGAAGACCTCGAACTCGTAGACCTGCGCGCCCTGCGCGGCTGCACCTTCGAGATTGAGTTGTAGCTACTAGCTGACAGCCAGAATGAACATGCGCACGGCACAGACGGCGAAGAGACTCCTGGGCGCGCTGGCGCTGGCGCTCCTCTGCGCCGCGTGGGCGCACGCGCAGCAGTGCAACGCGCCGATGAAAGAGGCCGTCTCCTTCGTCCCGCTGCCCGGCCACCCCTTCAGCACCGTCTCTTCGCCCGACGGCTGCTGGCTCTTCGTCTCCGTCACCAGTTCCAGCCCGCGCTCCTTCAACGGCGTCGCGCTGCTCCGCCGCCGGAATGGTGAGGTCAAGCTCGAGAAGGTCTTCCCGGTCGAGGCCGAGCCGACCGGCATGACCCTGACGCACGACGGCAAGCTGCTCGTCGTCGCCGACGGCGACTACGTCGTCTTCATGGACGCGGCGCGGATGACCTCGGGCGCGAACGGCGACCCACTCCTCGGCTACATCAGGGACGGGGACTCCCCCGGCAGCGTCTACGTCAACACGACGCCCGACGACAAGCTCCTCTTCGTCAGCGACGAGAACGCCGAGGCCGTCACCGTCGTCAACTTGCAGAAGGCGCGCGCCGAGGGGTTCAAGGAGTCGGCCATCGTCGGGCGGATTCCGACCGGTGGCGCGCCCATCGCGCTCACCTTCTCGCCCGACGGCCGCTGGCTCTACACGACCAGCCAGATCGCGCCGGAGAATTTGAAGTGGCCAATTGAGTGCAAGCCCGAAGGCCAAGACCCGGCGAAGGCGCAGCCGCGCTTCCCACAGGGCGCGATCATCGTCGTGGACGTAGGCAGAGCCGCGGCCGACCCGGCCAACTCCGTCGTCGCCAGCGTGCAGGCCGGTTGCAGCCCCGTCCGACTCGCCATCTCGCCCGACGGCTCGCGCGCCTACGTCACCGCGCGCAACAGCAACGCCCTGCTCGCCTTCAACACGGCGAAGTTTCTGGCGGACACCGTGAACGCGCGCGTCGGTACGGTGCCCGTCGGCACCTCGCCCGTGGGCGTGGCGGTCGCGAACGGCGGCCGGCAGGTCTTCGTCACAAACTCGAACCGCTTCGCGCGCGAGCAGAACGTCCGGCAGACGCTGACCGTCATCGACGCGGCGCGCGTCTCGGAGGGCGCGGCGGCCGTCGTGGGCACCGTCCCGGCCGGCATCTTCCCGCGCGAGTTCGGCCGCGCGCCGGACGGGCAGACGCTCTTCGTCGCGAACTACCTTTCCAGCGAGCTGGAAGTGATCGACCTCAAGCGGATGTCGGTCGAGCCGGTGAAAAATCAATGACGAGCACGTTCGCGCTATTCGCGCCGCCCAACTTCCTCGACGACCTGCTGCTGCGCTTCTTCGGCGAGCAGACGGTCAACTACGTCGTCTGGCCCTTCATCCAGATCGGCGCGGTCATCACGCTGGTCGCCGTCTGGGCCTTGTACGCGAGCTACCTGGAGCGGAAGATTTCGGCCTTCATGCAGGCGCGCCTGGGGCCGATGCGCGTCGGCAAGTGGGGCCTCCTGCAGCCCATCGCCGACGCCGTCAAGCTCCTGACCAAAGAAGACCTCGTGCCGGAGAAGGCCGACCCGTACATCTTCCGCTACGCGCCTTACATCTCGGTCGCGGCGACTTTCATCACCTTCTCGGTCGTGCCGTTCGCGCCGGACTGGGGCGTGATTACGGACGTGAACATCGGCCTGCTCTTCGTCCTCTCGATCTCTTCGGTCGGCGTGCTCGCCCTCATCCTCGCCGGCTGGTCTTCGAACTCGAAGTACGCGCTGCTCGGCGGCCTGCGCTCCTCGGCGCAGATGGTCTCGTACGAGGTCTCGATGGGCCTCTCGCTCGTCGGCGCGCTGATGTTCGCGCGGACGCTTAGCTTGTCGGGCATCACCACCGCGCAGGCGTCCGACTCGGTCTGGTTCATCGCCTACCAGCCGCTCGCCTTCGCCATCTTCCTCATCAGCGGCATCGCCGAGAACAACCGCGCGCCCTTCGACCTGCCCGAGGCGGAGTCGGAACTGGTCGCGGGCTTCCACACCGAATACTCGGGGATGCGCTGGTCGCTCTTCTTCATGGCCGAGTACGCGGCGATGGTCGTGGTGGCGGGCGTGGCGACGACCGTCTTCCTCGGCGGCTGGTACTTCCCCGGCGTGCTCAAGCTCGCGGGCGGCGACCCTCATTCGAACCTGTACATCTTCCTGAGCCTCGTCGTCTTCGTCCTGAAGATGGCGGTGCTGCTCTACCTGTACTTCTGGCTGCGCTGGACGTTCCCGCGCTACCGCTACGACCAGTTGATGGACTTGGGCTGGAAGTGGATGATTCCGGCCTCGCTCCTCAACATCGTCTGGACGGGCGTGACGGTCTTCGTGCTGCAGGCGCTCGACGGCCCCTACAACACGGTCGAGTCGCTCAACAAGGGCGTCAACCTGTCCTGGGCGGGGAAGGGGGTCGCCGTCTTCATGGGCTTCCTGGGACTCTTCGTCGCGGCGCTCTTCCTCGCCTACCTCAACCGCCGCTCGCGCGACTTCAACCTCAAGAAGCAGCGGCGGCAGATCAGGCTCGTGGACGTGCCGAAGGGCGCCCCGGCCGTGGCGACGGCGGCCGCGACGGAGAACGCGTGAGGGGAGAGGTTCTATGCCATTGGTGACAGTTCCGAAGCCGACCTGGGGCGAGAGGCTGAAGCGCTTCTTCCTGGCCGACATGTTCAAGGGGATGTGGCTGACGCTGAAGTACAACGTCGGCGCGCTGCGGGACAAGGACGCCGTCGCGGGCTACGGCATCTACACCGAGCAGTACCCGTCAGTCCGCCCGCAGGTGGCGCCGCGCTTCCACGGCGCGCCGCGCCTCAACATGGACCCGGAGACGCACGAAAGTCTGTGCATCGCCTGCAACCTCTGCGCGCTGGCCTGCCCCGAGGACTGCATCGACGTGATCCCGATGGACATCGAGGTCATGGTCGCCGGCAAGCCGCGCAAGAAGAAGGTGCTCGACGAGTTCATCTTCGACACCTCGCGCTGCATGTTCTGCGCGCTCTGCCAGGAGGCGTGCCCCACGGCCTGCCTGGAGCTGACGCAGGAGTTCGAGCTCGCCACCTACTCGCGCGCCGGCTTCGTCTGGAACCGCGAGATGCTCGAGCAGGGACGGGAATCACGCAAGTTTGAAGCCTAGGAGGGAAGTGATGAGTGAAGGAAGGTGCTGGGTGCTGGGTGCTGGGTGCTGGGGGAGAACTGCTTCCTAACCCCCAGCACCCAGCACCCAGCACCCAGCACCCTTAGTCACTCATCACTCATCACTCAAACTATGGTTCTTTCCGGCTGGGAAAGCGTCTTCTTCTGGGTCTTCGCGCTCGCCGCGCTGGTGGCGGGGCTGCTGACGGTGATGGCGCGCAACGCCGTGCACTCGGCGCTGTTCCTCATCTCGGCGCTCGTCTCGGTGGCGGCGCTCTTCGTCCTCCTCGGCGCGGAGTTCATCGCGGGCGTGCAGATCCTCGTCTACGTCGGCGGCGTGATGGTGCTGTTCCTCTTCGTCATCATGCTCGTCAACGTCGGGGCGGAGGAGCGCGAGCAGGAGCTGCTCTTCAACCGCACGGGGCAGGTGGTCTCGGCCGTCTGCTTCATCGCGCTGCTCATCCTCGGGCTCTACTACGCCATCAACCAGTCGGCCGGCCGCTTCTCGCCGCAGCCGGACGACGGGCCGGTCGTCTCGCGCGCCGACGCCGAGGCCGCGCGCATGCGCCCCGCCGCCACCAACGTCTCGAAGATTTCCGAGGACACGCAGCGCGTCGGCAGCAGCCTCTACCGCTACGGCGCGCTCCCCTTCGAGATCGCGAGCCTCCTGCTGCTGGTCGCCATCGTCGGCTCGGTGCTCTTGGCGCGCACGTCGAAGCAGGAGCTGGCCCACGACGACGCGGGCGCGCGCGCCGTTGCGGAGCCGTCGGCCGCGGGCGGGCTCAGCCCGGCCGAGGTCGAGGAAGCCTCGCGCGCGCAAGCCTTCGAGGTCTAGGACAGGTCAGGACTATGAACAGCCTTTTCACAACGGCGCTCGCGCTCTGGCAGGGCGGGTTGCTCGACAACTTCAAGCAGAGCGTCCAGCACCCGGACATCTCGAAGTTCCTCATCATCGGGGCGCTGCTCTTCTCCATCGGCGTGGCCGGCGTGCTGACGCGCCGCAACATCATCGTCATCTTCATGTCGATTGAGCTGATCCTGAACGCGGCGAACCTCAACTTCATCGCCTTCTCCCGCTACCTGCAGGAGACGGGGGGCGCGAACGCGGTCGCCGGCCAGGTCTTCACGGTCTTCGTCATCGTCGTCGCCGCCGCCGAGGCGGCCATCGGCCTCGGCCTCGTCATCGCGCTCTACCGCAACCGCGAGACGATCTTCGTGGACAAGATAGATTTGCTGAAGTGGTAAATAGTGAATAGTAAATAGGGAATGGAAAGAACGGCTTTCACCATTCACCATTTACCATTCACCATTCACTAAATCTTATGTACAGATACATCTGGCTCGTCCCACTCTTGCCGCTGCTGGGCGCGGCCGTCAACGGGCTGTTGGGTCGCAAGCTCCGTTTCTCGGAGCGCGTCGTCGGCGCGGTCGGCGTCGGCTCGGTGGCGCTCGCGTTCCTCATCAGCCTCGCGGCCGTCATCTCGTACGGGTCGAGCGTGTGGCCGCGGCCTTACGTGACGAGCGAGGACGGCGCGTTCTCCTACACGTGGATTCCGGGCGGCGCGGTCGCGCTGACGCAGGGCGGGGAAGTTAACGTGACGCCGGGGGCGGCGCACGACGCCCGGGGCCGTGAGCTTGCCCCCGCAGGGCAGGGTCGCGGCGCGGTGCTCGACGTGGAGTGGAGCTACCAGCTCGACGCGCTCTCCTCCATCTTCATGCTCGTCATCACGGGCGTCGGCCTGTGCATCTTCGTCTTCGCCACGGGGTACATGCACGGAGACCGTGGGTTCTACCGCTTCTTCGCCTACCTCGGCCTCTTCATGTTCTCGATGCTCGTCCTGGTGATGGGGTCGAACTTCATGATGATGTTCGTCGGGTGGGAGGGCGTCGGCCTCTGCTCGTACCTGCTCATCGGCTACTACTTCGACCGGAAGGAGGCGGGCGACGCGTCGCGCAAGGCCTTCATCACGAACCGCGTCGGCGACTTCGGCTTCGCGCTCGCCGTCTTCGGCGTCATCGCCACCTTCGGCACGACGCAGTACACGGCCGTCTTCGAGCAGGCGCGCACCTTCCCCGTCGAGTCGCTGGCCGGCCCCGTGACGTGGGGCCTGATGTCCTGGATCGCGCTCGGCCTCTTCATCGGCGCGTGCGGCAAGTCGGCGCAGATACCCTTGTACGTCTGGCTGCCGGACGCGATGGCCGGCCCGACGCCCGTCTCCGCCCTCATCCACGCGGCGACGATGGTCACGGCCGGGCTCTACATGCTGACGCGCTGCAACGTCATCTTCCAGCACTCGCAGGCGATGATGACGGTCGTCGCGGTCGTCGGGGCGCTCACGGCCATCTTCGCCGCGACCATCGGCATCACGCAGAACGACATCAAGAAGGTCTTGGCCTACTCGACCGTCTCGCAGCTCGGCTTCATGTTCCTCGCCTGCGGCGTGGGCGGGTTTGTCATCGGCATCTTCCACGTGATGACGCACGCCTTCTTCAAGGCCCTGATGTTCCTCGGGGCCGGCTCGGTCATCCACGCGATGCACCACGAGCAGGACATGCGGCGGATGGGGAACCTGCGGGAGTACATGCCGAAGACCTACATGACTTTCCTCGCGGGCTGGCTCGCCATCTGCGGCATCATCCCTTTCTCGGGCTTCTGGTCGAAGGACGAGATTCTCTGGAACGCGGCCTCGACCGACTACGTGCCCTCGGGCTGGCTGCTCTGGCTCATCGGAACCATCGCGGCCACCTGCACGGCCTTCTACATGACGCGGCTGATGGCCCTGACCTTCTGGGGCAAGGCGCGCTTCCTCGAAGTGCCCGCGGGCGGGCAGGCCGACGAGGCGCACGCGCAGGCTTACGCCGACTGGGGCGCGCGGCACAAGGCCGAGACGCCTTCGGTCGCAGACCGCCCGCACCACGGCCCCGAAGAGAGGGTCGGCGCGGCGCACGCGCTCGAATCGGCCGCGGCGGGCGAGCCCGAAGGCGTGGACGCGCGCGGCCACGACATACACGACCACCACGACCCCGGAGAGCCCGCGGGCCACGGACACCACCCGCACGGCTCGGTCATCCCGCACGAGTCGCCGGCCTCGATGTGGGTGCCGCTCGCGGTCTTGGCCCTGCTCGCCACGGTCGGCGGCTTCCTCGGCATCAGCCCCGCCTTCACCGGCGGCGCGCACGTCGGCGGCAAGCTCAACATCGTCAACTGGCTCGACCCCGTCATCTGGAATCCCGCAACGGGTCAGTTCGGCAAGGAGTCGCAGGCCGAGACCAACGCGCTCGCCGAGCACGACAGGCAGACGGCCGGGCACGAGGCCGTGCGCCAGGAGGGGAGCAAGGCCGCGCCGCTCCCGACGCAGACGGATGCGGAGCACGGCGCGCCGGGCGGCGCGCACGCCGCGATGCCTTACGGCGGCGAGCCGCGCTTCAACCTCGCGCACGCCGTTGAGCACGCGCTCGGCAGCCACTGGCTGGCCGAAATCTTCTTCATCGTCGTCTCGCTGCTGGTCGCGGGCTTCGGCATCTGGCTCGGCTTCCTCTTCTACGTCTGGAGGCCGCACCTGCCCGGCGTGTGGGCGCGGAAGCTCGGGCCGCTCTACCGCGCGAGCCTCAACAAGTACTGGGTGGACGAACTCTACGGCAAGCTGTTCACGCGGCGGACGATGGACGCGGCGCGCGGCGTCTACACGATGGACTCGCGGGGGCTGGACGGCGCGGTCAACGGCGCGGCGTGGCTCACGCGCCAGCTCAGCCGCCTGACGGGCAACTTCGACCGTCTGGTGGTGGACGGCGCGGTCAACGGCGTGGCGGGCTTCATCAAGCTCCTGATGTCGCCGCTCTTCCGCGCCGCGCAGACCGGCGTCACGGCCAACTACGCGCTCGCCATGCTGCTCGGCCTCGTCGCGGCCGTCGGCCTCTACTTCGGCGGCGACATCATCTCCGGCCTTTGGCACTGAAATTGGTGATAAGTGATGAGTGATAAGTGATAAGAATAAGGCCACGCCCGTTCTTCCTCTTATCACTCGTCACTCATCACTTATCACTTCTCTTGGAGGGACAGTGAAAATCCCCTACCTGCTTTCGCTCATCACGTGGCTGCCGGCCGTCGGCGCCGTCCTCGCCCTGTTCCTCTTCAAGAAGGAGCAGACCGGCGCCATCAAGCGTTTCGTGACCGCGTGGTTCGCGCTCGACTTCCTGGTTTCGCTCGCGCTCCTCGGTTACGACCGGAACCTGGGCGGCTTCCAGTTCCTCGAAGACGCCCAGTGGATTCCGGTCATCGGCGCGCGCTACCAGATGGCGGTGGACGGCGTGGCCGTGCTGCTCATCCTTTTGACGACGCTGCTGGGCTGGATCGCGGCGCTCTCCTCCTGGGAGTACATCCAGAAGCGCGAGAAGGAGTACTACGTCCTTCTGCTCCTGTTGCAGACCTCCGTGCTCGGCGTCTTCTGCGCGGCCGACCTCTTCCTCTTCTTCCTCTTCTTCGAGGTCTCGCTCGTGCCGATGTACTTCCTCATCGGCATCTGGGGCGGCGAGCGGCGGCTCTACGCGGCCATCAAGTTCTTCCTCTACACGCTGGTCGGGTCGGTGGGACTCCTGCTCGGCCTCATCAAGATGTACTTCCTGACGCAGGACGCGGCGCTCGTCTCGGCCATCGCGCCCGCGACGAAGGCGCTCGTCTCGGGGAACCCGCAGGCGCTGGCCCTGCTCGACAACAGCCTCGCCGCGGCGCAGGCCGCCGGGACGGGCACCTTCAACATCATGTTCATGCAGGCGCTCGGCAGCGCCATCCCGATGGGCACTCTGCAGGTCGTGCTCTTCTTCGCCTTCGCCATCGGCTTCGCCATCAAGGTGCCGATGTGGCCGTTCCACACGTGGCTCCCGGACGCGCACGTCGAGGCGCCGACCGCCGGCTCGGTCATCCTCGCCGGGGTGCTTTTGAAGCTCGGCACGTACGGCTTCTACCGCTTCAACCTGCCCTTCTTCCCGAAGGCCTCCATCGACCAGTCCTACTTCTGGGGCGGCGCCTTCGGCGTGCGCAACGTGATGGTCGTCCTCGCCATCGTCAGCATCCTCTACGGCGCGCTCGCCGCGATGTACTTCGTCGTCAAGCACGACGGCGACGTGAAGAAGCTCGTCGCCTACTCGTCGGTCTCCTCGATGGGCATCGTGATGCTCGGGCTCTTCGCGGCGAACCCGAACGGGGTCAACGGGGCCGTGCTCCACATGGTCAACCACGGCATCTACTCGGGCGCGCTCTTCCTGCTGGTCGGCGTCATCTACGAGCGCCGGCACACGCGCGCGGTGAACGAGTTCGGCGGGCTGTCGCACGTGATGCCGGGCTACGCCGCGGTCTTCCTCGCGATGGCGATGACGGCCGTCGGGCTCCCGCTCCTCTGCGTCTTCATCTCGGAGTTCCTCGCCATGCGGGGCGCGTTCGAGGCGAACCCGTACTGGGCGGGCGGCGCCGCCCTAGGCATCATCCTGAACGCGGGCTACATGCTCTGGCTCTACCAGCGGATGTTCTTCGGCAACGTCGAGAACCCGAAGAACCAGTCGCTCAGAGACCTCAAGGGGCGCGAGTGGGCCTACCTGGTGCCGCTGCTCGTCATGTCGCTCTGGATCGGCGTCTACCCGACGCCCTTCATCAACTTCATCCAGAAGCCGGTGGCCGCGCTCGTCAGACACGTCCGCCCCGACTACCCCTTCGCGCCCGCCGCGCCCCGCGCGCCGCAGACGGCGGAGAATCAAACGCCGAAGTAGGAACGCCGAACGATGAACTGAAAGGCAGGTGCCGGGTTCTAGGTTTTGGGTTTTGGTTTTTGTCTTCCCAGCACCCAGCACCCAAAACCTAAAACCCATTCTTAGTTCAGCGTTCAGCGATCATAGTTCATACTTATGTTTCTCCAAGCCTCCACGACCGCACTGTTCGACACGGCCGACCTGAAGCTGATCGCGCCGGAGATCGTCCTTTCCATCTGCGCCTGCGTGGCGCTGGTGCTGGAGGTGGTCTTGCCGTACCGCCAGCGGCGGTGGGTGGGCTACTTCGCGCTCGGCGCGGCGGCGCTCGCGGCCCTCTCGGTGTGCGTGATGGGCTGGCCGCTCGTCTCGGGCTTCCTGCACGAGGTGCCCCTGGTCGGGCGCTTTGTGGAGGCCGCGCCGGGCGCGGGCGGCCTGGCCGGGTTCTACGGGACGATCAGGGTCGACGGGTTCGCCGTCGCCTTCAAGCTCATCTTCCTGCTCTCGGCGGCGCTGACGGTCGCGGTCTCCCTGCGCTACCTCGACGTGGAGGGCGAGCAGCGCGGCGAGTACTACTCGCTCGTCCTCTTCGCGACGACGGGGATGATGTTCCTCGCCTCGGGCTACGACCTCCTCGTGCTCTACGTCAGCCTGGAGCTGATGGCGCTCACCTTCTACGTGCTCGTCGGCTACACGAAGCGCGAGCGGCGCTCGAACGAGGCGGGCATGAAGTACTTCCTGCTCGGCGCCTTCTCTTCGGGCATCCTGCTCTACGGGATATCGCTGCTCTTCGGCGTGGCGGGCTCGACTAACCTGGACGACATCGCGCCCGCGGTGAGCCGCGCGGCGCTGGCCTCGGCCGACGCGTACGGCGCTTCCCTGAGGCCGATGGTCGTCCTCGCGATGATCGCGCTCGGCGCGGGACTCTTCTTCAAGATCGCGGCCGTGCCCTTCCACATGTGGGCGCCGGACGCCTACCAGGGCGCGCCGACCTCCGTCACGGCCTTCCTCTCGACGGGGTCGAAGGCCGCGAGCTTCGCGCTGCTGGCGCGCATCTTCCTCGAAGCCCTCGGCGGGATGCGGGTGGACTGGGCGCCGCTGCTCGGGCTGGTCGCGGCCGTCACCATTCTGGTCGGCAACTGGGCGGCCGTGACGCAGACGAACGCGAAGCGGCTGCTGGCCTACTCGTCGGTCTCGAACGCGGGGTATCTTCTGCTCGGGGTCATCGCGGCCAACGAGTACGGCTACACGGGCCTGGTCGTCTACCTCGTCGTCTACACCTTCATGAACGTCGGCGCGTTCGGCGTGCTCATCGCGCTCCGGCGGCACGGCGTGCTCGGCGACGAGGTCGAAGACCTGACGGGTTTGGGTCAGAAGGCGCCGGGCCTCGCGCTGATGATGACCATCTACATGCTGAGCCTGGGCGGGCTGCCCGTGACGGGCGGCTTCATCGGCAAGTGGCTCCTCTTCAGCGGCGTCATCCAGCGCGGCGCGGCCGAGCAGAAGAACTGGTACTACTGGCTCGCCGGGTGGGCGGCCTTCAACACGGTGGTCAGCTTCTACTACTACGTGCGCTTCATCCGCGCGATGTACATCGGCGACCGCGAGGCGGACGCGCGCCCGCTCTCGCTCTCGACGCCTTTGAAGACGGCGCTCGTCGTCTGCGCCGTCGCCGTCATCGTCATCGGCGTCTACCCGCACCCCTTCATCAAGGCCGCCGAGTCCGTCATCACGGCGGTGCTCCCGGCCGCCGGCCCGCTGGCGCAGAGGTGAGGCCGCGCCCCCGCGCGGCGCTTGACAGCCCGCGTCCGCGGAAATAAGTTTGCCCGGCCCGCACGCGGGCGCGCGGGCGGCCCGCTGCCCGGAATCCCACGACTCTCACACGCCGCGCGGAGGGACTGGTGACCGAGCTGGAGAACACGGCCCTGTGGCGGGCCTTCGCCGCGAAGGCGGACGACGCGCAGAGGGTTCTGGTGCGCGACCTCACGTCGAGCGCCGCGGCCCGCCTCGCCCTCGTGCGCGACACCTTCCCCACCTACACGCTCCACGACCGGACGCACTCGCTCAACGTGGTCGGGCGCATCGGCGACCTGCTCGGCCCCGACGTGGAGAAGCTGACCGCGCTCGAAGCGGCCCTCCTCATCCTCGGCGCCTTCTGCCACGACATCGGGATGGTCTTCACGGAGGAGGAGCGCGAGCGCGTCGGGGAGGAGCCGCACTTCGCCGACTTCCTGAAGGAGTTCCCCGAGGCCGCGCTGCGCGTCGCGCGCGAGGGGGGCGTCGCGACCGACGTGGCCGAGGCCTACTGCCGCTGGATACACCCAGACCGCGTCTACGAGTTCCTCAAGACGGTGCCCGAACACAAGCTGCTCTGGGGCCGGACGCCGCTGCTCGACAAGCTCGGGGCCGTCTGCCGCAGCCACGGCTACGACGTGCGCGAGCTGCTCGACGACGAGAAGTTCAAGACCGACTACCTCTCCGAGGCCGACCTCCGCTTCTGCGCCGTCATGCTCCGCCTCGGCGACATCCTCGACTTCGACAACACGCGCGCGCCCGAAGAGGTCTACGGCTACCTCGGCCTCGCCCGGCGCGACCGCCCGCGCGAGAAGAGGAGCGACGTGGAGTGGCTCAAGCACCTCGGCTCCGAGGGCTTCCGCTTCCCCGCGGGCGAGCGCCAGCAACGCTACCCCATCAAGCTCGTCGCCACGCCCGACCACCCGGCCGTCGAGTACGACGTGCGCGAGTTCCTCGACACCATCGAGAGCGAGTTGCAGAAGTGCGCGGGCCTCCTCAAGCACTGCTCGCGGCGCTGGCAGGACTTCCCGCTCCCGGGCGAGATCGACCGCGGCGACATCCACAGCCGCGGCTACAAGTACGGCGCGTACCGCTTCACGCTCGAACAGCAGCGCATACTGGAGCTGCTGATGGGCGAGAACCTCTACGAAGACCCCTACGTCTTCGTCCGCGAACTGCTCCAGAACGCCATCGACACCTCGCGCCACCGCGCGCACTTCGAGCGGAGCCGCGGGCGGGCGGACTTCCGCGCGGAGCCGATTGTCGTCTCGACGTGGCTCGACCAGGACAGCTATCGCTGGGTGCGCGTGGACGACTACGGGATGGGGATGAGTGAGGAGATCATCGCGAACTATTTCCTCAAGGTCGGCGAGTCCTACTACCGCTCCGCCCGGTTCCGCGCCGACCAGCTCGCCTACGAGCAGGCGGGCCAGCCCGAGTTCGTCCCCGTCAGCCGCTTCGGCATCGGGGTGCTCTCGTGCTTCATCGCCGGCGACCGCGTCGAGGTCTCGACCCGCTACGCGGGCGACGGCCAGACGCCGGCGCACTCCGCACGCCTCCAGCTCTCCGGCCTCCACTCCTTCTACGTGCTCCAGTCCGAGCGCGACCGGCACTACGACCCCGCGCCGATGCCCGGCCCCGACGGCGCCGAAGCAGACTACCGCCGCGGCGAGCGCGCCGGCACCTCCGTCGCCGTCCGCCTCGACCCCCGCCGCGAGAACCGCCGGCTCGACCTCAAGGCGACGCTCGAACGCTACCTCCTCTGCCCCCCCGTTCCCGTCCTCCTCGACGGCGAACCCATCGGCGGCGACCCCGCCCGCCTCCTCGACCGCCCTTGGGCCGACGGGGTCATCGAAGAAGAACTCACCGACGAAGAGATGGCCCAACTCGAAGCTTTATTCGAGGCCAAGTTCGCCGGCAAGCTCAAACTCCGCTTAGTCTCTCTCAACCTGACGGCGTATTCCTCGACGCCGAACCTGAAGGGGCAAGCGATGATGGCGTATCTGTACACCACGGAGGGCGCGGAAAGTACGAAAGACCTGGGGAAGATTACCTACGAGTCCGACCCTCGGAGGAGGCTCGGGCGAGAAATAAAACTGCAAATAGGGAGTAATGCTTCCGAGTTGATTAGGATCGTCGCTCAGGTCAAAGACCGTGATGAGATTCAGGTGTACGAAGTGGAGCGGAAGCGGATTCAGGAAAAGATGGAACAACTAGCGGCGGGGGCGCCGCAGTCGCAGGCCGAAGGTGTGGCGGAATCCGAAGCGGCCATGTTGAGGCAGCAATTTGCAGAGGTCGGCACGGAAATTGGCAAGGCATACAGAGGTCGCCAGTTGGTGATCAACCTGAACAGGCTGTTACCCAGACTTAACCTCGACGCCGGAGAGCTTCTCAGGTATGCGGCAACTGAGGAGCGTTGGCTGGCGCATAACGGGATCATCGTACCCACGCATTTCGGAAACAACAGTGACTACTCAGTGGACTTCGAGTATTTCCACATCCTTTCCCAGAATTTCTGGCTCAGACAGCTTGTCATCCTGTACGACGCCCTGAGGCCGAACATCTCCCTCTCGCGGGATCGGGTGATGACGCTCTCGTGGGACATCTATTCGGCCATTACCTTGGCCGCGCTTAAGGCCAGTAGGGCATTCGCCGGGGCCACTTTCACATTAAAAGACCATCACATCTTCGAGGAGACTCCCGGACAGGAATACTTCCTGCTGGGGACTATCATCCGCGACCCGCTCATCCGAGGCGGAGAGTGGGCGGTGCAGAAGATCATCGAAACCGAGCAGGGTGCCAAAAGCCTCGAAGAGATCAGGGCAGAGTTGCGGAAGAAGCCCGCCGTTATCGTTACCCATTTGCCGGACATAAGCTCGACCTTTTATGGAGATCCGGAGTTTGGCGTCAGCATCACCGAGGCGTGCGCCGCCGCGCTGGTGCAGACCGGTTTGAAGATGTATCTGAGAGTCGCGGGCAAGGATAGCTACTACGTGGCCGAGCCCGGTGAGGCCCCTTTGATTCGGGAAGGACAGAAGCTCTTCCCCCCACTCTTCTTCGTGCCGTATGAAGGGGCAGACGTGTTCAGGTACGGGAGCTATGCTTTAAATCAAAACCACCCGTTTTCGGCATGGCTCATAGAACATGCGACGGTACTTCACGAAAAGTATCCGGGCATCTTCGACACCATCCGGAAAAGCGTCGCAGCCCCTGCCTACGCTAATGAAGAGGAGTTGGCCGAACTGAACGCCGCGCTGGATCGGCTGTGGGTTTTGGACAAGCGGCTCCAGCCAGCTCGGAAAATGCAGCTGAGGCTTGAAGACTTCGCGAGAGCCTGACGCATCCGGGAGATTATTGTGCAAAGCGACCGCCGGCACTCACAGGAGGTGAGGTGATGAGCAAAAAGACTGTGACGAAGCCACCAGTTGATGAACCTGTCCCGCCCACCGCGAAGGGGGAGGCGGCGGCGCGGCGGGTGGACGTTGTGGTCGGGGGGACGACGATTACGACGAGCGGGCCGGTGAGTTTGACGGCGGGGGAGGCGGGGCCGGGCGACCCGGCGAAGGAGTTCAAGCTCGAACGCTACAAGTACATCCTGGGGCAGATCAACTTCCTCAACGAGAGTCTGCACAAGTACCTGACGCTCTTCCAGACGCTGGCGACGGCCATCCTCACGGCCGGCGTGGCGGTCTTCGTCGGCTGGCGTAAGCTCGAAATCAAGGCCGAGACGGCGCAACTCGCCGTCCACAGCCTGATGCTGCTGCTCGGGCTGCTGGCGTTCTACGTCGTGGCCTCCATCTTCGCCGGCATCTTCTCTTGGTGGGATTACCGGAAGGACGAGGTCAGGCTGCTCGAAACGGTAGCCAAGCCCACCTTCCGCGACCCGCCCAAGTTCAGGTGGAACGTGCTGCGCTGGTATGAGACTCAGGCCATCCTATTTATAGTCGCCGTCACGCTCGCGGCCATTTGCTTCGTCGAGCGCGACATCATCCCGCTCATCCAACCATGACGGACGGGGCGCATCATCTTTCGCCGGGGCGCGACTACGTCGGGGTCGGCGTCGGGGCCCTGGTCTTCGACGACGCAGGGCGCGTGCTTCTCGCCGAGCGCGGCGAGGGGGCGACCAACGAGCGCGGCCTCTGGGAGTTCCCCGGCGGGCGCGTGGAGTTCGGCGAGACCTTGCGCGACGCCGTGCGCAGGGAGTTCCGAGAGGAGTACGGCATCGAGGTCGACGTGCTCGAACTGCTCGGTGCCTTCGACCACATCCTCATGGGCGAGGGGGAGCACTGGGTCTCCCTGACCTTCCTCGCGCGCCACGTCGGCGGCGTCCCCTTCGTCGCCGAGCCTTCGAAGTGTTCGCAGGTCGGGTGGTTCACGCTCGACGCGCTGCCGCGCCCGCTCACGCAGATATCCGAGCAGAACCTGGCGAGCTACACGGAGAAGTACGGCCTCGGGAAATTCTGGTAGGGCCGCTGTCAACGCGGGCGGCGTTGTTGTAGAGTTGGTCGAGTCTTTCAGCATCAACTCGGGCGGTGACACGGATGGAAAAGCAACTTGAGGGGAGGGCGGCGCTCGTCACGGGCGCGACCTCCGGGATCGGGCGCGCGACGGCGCTCAGGTTCGCGGCCGAGGGCGCGCGCCTCGCACTCGTCGGGCGCGACGCGGGGACTTTAAAGGCGGTCGCGGACGAGGCGCGCGGCCGGGGCGGGGAGGCCGTCGAGATTCAGGCCGACGTGACGGTCGAGGCGCACGCGCGGCGCGCGGTCGAGACGGCGGTCGAGCGTTTGGGCGGGCTCGACGTGCTGGTCAACGCGGCCGGCATCATCGCGAACGGCACCGTCGAGACGACGCCGCTCTCCGACTGGGACGAGATGATGAACGTCAACCTGCGCTCGGTCTTCCACCTCATGCAGCTCTCCGCGCCGCACCTCGAGCGGCGGCCCGGCAACGTCGTCAACGTCTCGAGCGTGACGGGCCTGCGCGCCTTCCCCGGAGTGCTGGCCTACTGCGTCTCGAAGGCGGGCGTCGACCAGCTCACGCGCTGCGCGGCCCTGGAACTAGCGCCGAAGGGCGTCCGCGTCAACGCCGTCAACCCCGGCGTCGTCGTCACGCAGGTTCACCGGCGCGGCGGCATGTCCGAGGAGAAGTACGCGGACTTCCTCGAACACTCCAAGAGCACGCACCCGCTCGGCCGCGTCGGCGCCGCCGAGGAGGTCGCCGAGCTGATACTCTTCCTCGCCTCCGACCGCGCCTCCTGGATCACGGGCGCCACCTACTCCATCGACGGCGGCCGCGCGCAGACGTGCGCCAGGTAGAGCAGTAGGCAGATGGCAGATGGCAGTAGGCGGTTCGGACGGGGAAGGGCCTCTCGTCTTTTGCGGATGCGGGCGGCCGGGAGCAGTTTCACCACAGAGACACAGCTTGAAGCACATAGCTCTTCAAGCTGTGTCTCTGTGTCTCTGTGGTAAATTTCGCTTTCACCATTCGGCCTGATCATCAACGGCGACAACTGCTCACTATCTTTTCATGCTTGTCTTTTACATACTCGCCGCGCTCGTCGTCCTGCAAAGCCTCCTCTCGCTGCGCGGCGGCGTGCGCTACCTCGGCTTCTTCCGGCGCGCGCTCGACGCGCCGCGCGCGCTCTACATGCCGTTCGCGACGGTCTTCGTCCCTTGCCGCGGGGTGGATCAGGGGTTGAGCCTGAACCTGCTCGCGCTCTTCCGGCAACACTACCCCGCCTACGAGCTGGTCTTCATTTCCGACAGCGCCGACGACCCCGCGCTCGAAATCGCGCGCCAGCTGGGCCGCGAGCTTGAGGGCGAGACGGTGGCGCGCTCGCGCTTCGTCGTCGCGGGGCCGGCGACCGAGAGCGGGCAGAAGGTTCACAACCTGCTCGCGGCTTTGGGGGAGGTTGACGAGTCGAGCGAGGTCTTCGTCTACGTGGACACGGACGCGCGGCCCCGTGCCGACTGGCTGCGCTCGCTCGTCGCGCCGCTCGCGGACGAGGGCGCGGGGGCGGCGACCGGCTACCGCTGGTTCCTGCCCGCGCGCGGGGGCTTCGCCTCGCACCTGCGCTCGGTGTGGAACGCGTCCATCGCCTCGGCGCTCGGGCCGAACGTCAAGGGCAACTTCTGCTGGGGCGGCTCGACGGCCGTCCGGCGCGAGACGTTCGAGCGCCTGAACATGAGAGAGCGCTGGCGCGGCGCGGTCTCGGACGACTACGCGCTGACGCGCGCGCTGCAAGAGGCGGGCTTGCCCGTCCGCTTCGTGCCCGCGTGCCTGACCGCCTCGGTCGAGGACTGCACGTTCGGCGAGCTGTTCGAGTTCACCACGCGACAGTTGCAGATCACGCGCGTCTACGCGCCGCACCTCTGGGCTTTCGTGCTCGTCTCGAACCTGCTCTTCACGTCGGTCTTCTTCGGAGGGCTCGTGCTCTCAGCGTTAGGGTTCGTGTGGCCGCTCGTGGTCGTCTCGGCCGTCTTCCTGCTCGGGCTCTGGAAAGCCTTCTTCCGGCTGCGCGCCGTGGCGCTCGTGCTCGAAGACCACCACGCCCGCCTGCGCGCAGGGCTGTGGGCGCACCTGCTCCTGTGGCCCCTGACGGGCGCGCTCTTCCTCTACAACGCCGCGGCGGCCCTGCTCTCGCGCCGCATCGCCTGGCGCGGCATCGGGTACGTGTTGAAATCGCCGACGGAAACTGAGATTATCCGGATTGACGATTGAGACATCTGTCCGTTGATTCATTGAATTGGCAAATGAACCAACGAACAGATCTCTCAACGACTCAATCATGGCAAACAAGGTCGCACAGTTCGTCCGGCTCGTGCGCTCGACGCGGCGCGAGCGCCGTCTGGGGACGGTCATCTTCTTCGTCACGTCGCGCTGCAACGCGAAGTGCGAGACCTGCTTCTACCACGAGGAGCTGAACCGGCCGGGCGACATGACGTTCGAGCAGATCGAGCGCGTCTCGCGGACGATGCCGAAGGTCACAGACCTCTGGCTCTCGGGCGGCGAGCCGACGCTCAGGCAAGACCTCGACCGTATCATCCGCCTCTTCGTCGAGCAGAACGGCGTCCGCCGCGTCATCATCCCCACGAACGGCCTGCTCAAGTCGCGCACCCGCGCGATGGTGGACGGCGCGCTCTCGCTCGACGACGGACTCGACCTGTACCTGAACGTCGCGCTCGACGGCTACGGCATGACGCACGACCGCGTGCGCGGCGTGCCCGGCAACTGGGGGCGCACGCTCGAATGCATCCGCGCGCTCTACCCCCTCAAGGAGAAGTACGGCGGGCGCTTCCGCCTCAACGTCAACACCGTCGTCTGCGCCGAGAACTACACGGAGGTCGGCCCGCTCGCCGACTTCATGTGGGAGAACTTCAAGCTCGACGGACACTACTTCAACATCATCCGCGGCGAGACGAAGGCGGGCGACGAGATTAAACGGATTCCGCCCGAAGCCCTGCCCGAGATGTACGCGCGCGTTTCGGCGTTGACGAAGCGTTACGGCGAGCGCATGTTCGCGGCGGACGACGCGGCGACGCGCTTCGTCAAGTCGGTCGCCTACGTCGGCGCCATCACGACGCACTACCGCACGCAGCACGCGAACTTCGCGGGGCCGACCGCTTGGCCCTTCCCCTGCACGGCGGGCGAGACGACGGCCGTCATCGACTACAACGGCGACGTGCGCGCCTGCGAGCTGAGGGGGAAGTTCGCGAGCCTCTCCGACTTCGACTACGACTTCGGGAAGCTGTGGGAGTCGGAGGGGAGGGAGGCGGAGCTGAAGCAGATCGACGAGGGGCGGGCCTGCTGGTGCACGCACGTCTGCTTCATACATGATTCTTTACGAAGCAGCAGGCGTGCGCAGTTGTGGGAGGTGCCGAAGAACTACCTGACGCGCGCCCGCTGGTGAGGCGAAAGAACGCGAACGCGCGGCGCGGCGCGAGCGTTTATGCTGGCAGAGGGAAGCGAACCAAATCCTAACGGTCAGCGGAGGTCTTACAGATGAAGCTCTTGAAATTCCTGCTCATAGTCTTCGCGCTTATCTTCGTCGTCTGGGGGGCGTTCTGGCTTTTGGGCGTGGTGGCCGGCCTGCTCTACGCGCTCGTCAAGTGGGCTCTCATCATCGGCGTCATCGCGCTGGCGGGCGCGGGCGCCTACAAGCTTCTGACCGGCCCCGAAAGCAACGCGCGGCCCGAGCTCAGCGAGGCCGAGGTCGAGATGCTGAAGGCGGAGCGGATGCTCGCGGAGCTGCGGCGCAAGGAGCTGACGAAATAAGCGGGGGCGCCGATGGCCGAGGGCGAGCCGGAAAACCGTGAGACGCAGGAGCGCGAGGCGGCGCGCGGCACGAGCATCGCTTACGCGGCGGGGCTGTCCATCTTCTTCTCGGTGCTCACGTGCATGGGTCTCGGGTGGGTGCTCGACCGCCAGTTCGGCACCCGCTGGATGATGGTCGCCGGCATCGTCCTCGGCGCGGCCGTCGGCTTCTACCAGTTCATACGCATTATCTCGCGGCTCAACAAGTAAGTTCCCCCGTGTAAAGTTCGCCGGCCGCGCTCGACAGGCGCGCGGGGCGGCGTGTAGAATCTTCCGTTCCGTGATGAGCGAAGGCGCAGACAGTGCGCGCCCGGGCGGGCCAGGCGGCGCGGGCACGGCGGGCGAAGCCCCGCGCGAGGCTTTGCGGCGCGTCTACCGGGACACGTTCTGGGCGGCGCTCGTCGCCGTGGTCTTGAGCGCCTTCCTCGCGCCCTGGCGGGTGACCGCGGGGCTGGCCCTGGGCGGCGCGCTCGCGCTCTTCAACCAGCACTGGCTCCGCACTTCGGTCGAGGCGGTCTTCGAGGGCGCCGGCGCCGCGCGCCCGCCGAAGATGAGGGCCGCGCGCTACGTCCTGCGCTACGCCGTCGTCGCCGCGCTCGTCCTTCTAGCGTACCAGACGGGCGTGGTCTCGCTCGTCGCGACGCTCGCAGGGATGTGCGCGGTCGTCGCGGGGCTGCTCGCGGAAGGTTTCAGACAGTTCTATATCGCCATCGTACGTCGGGAGGAGACTTAGACGATGTTCTTTCAGCACGCTGCCGAGCACGGGGCCACGCAGGCGGCCGGGCACGCGGCGCCCGCGGCCGAACACGCCGCCGCCGGGGCGGAGCACGCCGGGGCCGGGGCGGAGCACCACGTCCCCGTCATCGTCGAGAAGCTCAACCAGCTCGTCGGCGAGCCGGTGCACCAGTTCCAGGTTCACTACACGAAGCCGCTCTGGGACAAGTTCTTCCACAACTTCGGGACGACGGCCGAGTCGGTCTTCGGCCCCTACACGCCCGAGAACGCGGTGCCGTGGTACACGGTGATGTTCGTGCTGGCGGCCATCTTCACCGTCGTCGTCATCCTCCTCCTCAAGCCGCGGAAGCTCTCGGTCGACGAGCCGGGCTACGGCCAACTGACTCTGGAGACGGGCGTGCTGGCGATACGCGACCTGCTGGTCGATAACGTCGGGCCGCACGGCGTCAACTTCCTGCCGGTGGTCGGCACGTTCGGCATCCTGATCCTCATCTCGAACCTGATGGGGCTGGTGCCGGGCCTGATGTCGCCGACGGCCGCGACCTCCGTCACGTTCGCGCTCGGCATCTCCTCCTTCGTCTACTACAACGCCATCGGCATCAAGGAGAACGGCCTCCTCGGCCACCTGAAGCACTTCGCGGGGCCGATTGTCTGGCTGGCGTGGCTGATGTTCCCGATTGAGCTGATCAGCAACCTCGTCCGCCCGATGTCGCTCGGCATCCGCCTGTTCGGCAACCTCTTCGGCGACGAGCAGATTCTGGGCACCATCTCGAACCTCGCGCCCTGGACGAAGTGGGGCATCCCCGTCCTCATCATGCCGCTCAGCCTCTTCGTCGCCTTCATGCAGACCTTCATCTTCGTGCTGCTGTCGATCCTCTACATCAGCGAGGTCTCGCACCACCACGAGGAGCACGGGCACGGCGAGGAGCACGGCGGGCACGGCAACGAGTTGACGACGGACGCGGGCGGCGTGATGACGCTGCCGTCGCACCCGTAAAGGTTTGATAGAGGCTTTATACCTACGGCTTAACAAAGCATGTGCCCGCCGGGGCGGCGCGCGCGACCGAAGCGCACGCACGTCGGGGCGCGAGGTTTAAATAGACGGCTCGGGGACGGGCAGGAAGGGCAGAGTTCGGGGACGTTCGAGGGTAGCGCGGTATTATCGGGCTCGTGAAGTTTGTGAGAGCCCGGGCGTGCCGAGACCGCTGGAGCGCCGTTGTAAGAGGGGCGGCGGATACCGGGTCGAAGCGCTGAGATCGCTGGAGCGCCGTTGTAAGAGGGGCGGCGGATACCGGGTCGAGGCGAAATCATAGAAGCGCGTCACACACGGAGTCCCCCTCAGTCCTGAAGCTTCGGAACTCAAGGGCCGGAAGTCACAGGAGAGAGACTATGCAGAAACTGAGAATGGCCTTCTTCGCCGTCGTGGGCGTGCTCGCGATGGCGGCGCCGACCATGGCGCAGGCGGCGGCGCCCGACAACGCGGAGTCGGTGAACAAGTACAAGGCGATTGCGGCGGGCCTCGGCTTCGCGCTGGCGGCGGCGCTCGCGGCCATCGGCCAGTCGCGCGTCGCGGCGGCGGCCGCCGAGGGCGTGGCCCGCAACCCGGGCGCCGGCGCCCGCATCCAGACGCTGATGATCCTCGGCCTCGTCTTCATCGAGACCCTGGTGCTCTTCACGCTGGTCATCGTCTTCGCCAAGCTGTAAGCGAAGACGAGCCGAGACACGCGGAGCGGGCGCGCCTCTTAAACGAGTGCGCGCCCGCTCTCCTTTTGCATCGCCTTCAACTCTTCTTCCTCGCGGCGTGTGCGGCGCGGATGATCGGGTCAATCGTGGGCGCGAAGGGCGGGGCGTAGGCGAGGTCGAAGCGCTCGACCTCGTCAACCTTCAACCCGGCGTGGAGCGCGGCGGCGAAGACGTTAACGCGCTGCGCGACGCCTTCGCGCCCGACCATCTGCGCGCCGAGCAGGCGTCCGCGCGCGTCCGCGACGAGGCGCGTCAGAATGCGCGAGCCGCCGGGGTAGTAACCGGCGCGCGTGTGTGATTCGCTCTCGACCTCCGACGCGTCGAAGCCCGCCTCTAAAGCATTCTCTAAAGACAAACCCGTGCGCGCCACCTCAAGGCCGAAGACCTTGACGGCGTTCGTGCCGACGACGCCCGCGTAGCGCGCCTCGGGCGCAGAGTCCTGCCCCGCGGCGTTGGCGCCCGCGACCCACCCCTGCCTGACCGCGGGCTGGCCCAGAGGGTGCCACACGCGCCGGCCCGAGACACGGTTTACCACCTCGCAGCAGTCGCCCGCGGCGTAGACGCCCGGCGCGCTCGTCCGCTGCCGCTCGTCCGTGGGGACGGCGCCGCTCTCGCCGACCTCAAGTCCGGCCGCGACGGCCAGGGCCACCTCCGGCTTCACGCCGACGCCGACGGAGACCACGTCCGCCTCGACGGCACGCCCCGACTCCGTCAGCACGCGCTCGACGCGGCCGCGCGTGCCCTCGAAGGCCGTGACGCGCTCGCCGAAGACGACCTCGACGCCGCCCGCGCGCAGCTCGTCCGCGACCACGTCACGCGCGCGGCCGTTCAAAGCACTCATCACCTTGTCGGAAGCTTCGAGCAGGGTCGTGCGCAGGCCGCGCGCTCTGAAAGCCTCGGCCATCTCAAGGCCGATGTAGCCGGCGCCGACGACCACGGCCGTGCGCGGCCCCGCCCCCTCGAAGTAGCGGAGCATCCGGCGGCCGTCGCGCAGGTGGCGCAGCACGAAGACGCCTTCGAGGTCGCGGCCCGGCAGCGGCGGGCAGACGGCGGCCGCGCCGGTCGCGAGCACGAGCGAGTCGTAAGAGACCTCCCGCTCCGCGCCGCCCTCGCGCACGCGCAGGACGGACTTCGAAGGCAGCAGCTCGACGGCCTCGCAGTTGAGCCTGACCTCTATCGAGTGTCTTTCGCGGAAGTACTCGGGCGTGTGGAGGACGAGGGCGTCGGGCGAGTTGATGAGGCCGGCGACGACGTAAGGCAGGCCGCAGGCGCCGTACGAGATGTCGCCCGTGCGCTCGTAGACGGTGACGGGCAGTTCGGGCGCCGCGCGCCGCGCCTCCATCGCCGCCGCGAGCCCGGCCGCGACGCCGCCGACGATGACCAGTCCGCCTTTGCCCAAGTGCGCCGCCGCCGAGTCGTGTGTGATGGGAAAGCAGGTGCAGCTTAAAGGAGTCGGGCGGCGAAGGCAAAAGGCAGACGCTAGAAGTACGGGTTCACGATGTTGTGCCAGAGCATCCAGAAGACGGCGAGCATAAAGAGGCCGACGGCCATGCACAGGAGGAGGGTGTTGACGCCCCGCTCCGGAGGCTCCTGCCTGCGCATCTTGAAGTGGCTTCCGGCGAGCATGACGAGGAGGACGGCGAGGTCGAAGACGAAGGACTGCACGCGCGTCATCGAGCCGGCGGGCCGACCCATCGGGTCGAAGTGGACGACGAGCCGCTCGGGCATCCTGTCCCACAGCAGAAGGTAGACCGAGGCCACGACGGGGAGCGAGAGCCAGGGCAGGACGAGCAACAGCAGCGGGACTTTCGTCACCCTTCGCGCGGCTCCCGGTAATCTCATGCCCACCTCTTACGGTCGCGTCCGTCAGCGCCTGCGTTCGAGCAGGACGCCGAACTCCTCTGAGAGTATACGCTCGCCGCCCTTGCCCTGCTTCCCGAACTTGTACTCGTCCGCGTCGAAGAGCGCGAGGACGGCGAAGCCTTCGGCCGCGAGCCGGTTCAGCTCCTTCTGCGCGTCGACGGACGCGGGGGCGAGCGCGGTCTCAAGGAACTGACCCGAGTCGTCCTCGCGCGTCTGTAGCTCGAACCGCAAGACCCTGTACTCGCGCCGCGCGGCCCCCGCGCCCTGCTCGAAGACGAGTGCGCGCCGCCTGCCCTCGGAGTCCGGGTAGGTCATGCGGAAGACCGAGCCCGACGCCTGCAAACGGGCCAGCTCCCCCTCGAAATCCTTCTTCGAACTCTTGAGCCACACGTAGCCGAGCGGCGCCGCCTGACCCGCGCGCCGGTACATCACCGCGATCTCGTAATCGGCGAGCGCGAGCCTGTAGCCCTGCCGCGCCAGCTCGTTGACCTTCTTCGGCAGGTCGTCCGATTCCCAGAAGGTCGAGGAGCGGACGACGCGCACCTCCGTGCCGGTTTCGGCGAGCGCGGGGACGGGCGGCTCGCGTTCGAGCACGATCTCAGACTTCGAGAGGAAGTGCGCGGGGTAGAACCCTTCGGCGCGCTTCGCGTTGACGCCGTCCGTCAGGGCCTCCTCGCGGGTCGCGCCCTTCCTCCGCCACTCGCCGCGCTCGGTGTCGACGGTCGTGTGCTCGCGCGGCGCCTCGTCGCCCTTGCGCCGCTCGAAGAGGAAGAAGTCTCTGTAGTCGCAGCGGTCTGCGAAGAGCGTTTGGCAGTAGCCGTAGAGGAACGCGTGCGCGGCGAGTAGAAAACCCTTCTTCGAGAGCTGCGCGTAGCTGCCCGCGAAGCCGCGCTTGTTGAACTCGTCGGGCGAGGCCGTCTCAGTCCAGGCGTACTCGAACTGCTCCGTGCCGAGCGCGACGACGGCCGGGTCGCCCTTCAGGGAGGTGACGACCCTGTAGCCTTCGACGCCGGACTTGTTCAGCCCCTCGGCGAAGTTGTCGAAGGCGGAGCGCCGGATGAGCGCCAGCTCGTCGGCGTCGCGGTAGTCGAACCTCCCGCGGTAACGCGTCGCGAAGACGAGCCTGTACTTCTCCGCGTTCGGGTCGGGGACGAACTTCGGCCCTTCCGCTTTGGGCGTCGGCGTCGGCTCGGGCGTGGGCGTCTTCAGGTTGACGCGGCCGGACTGCGCGGGCGCGTCCGTAGAGAGCAGCGCCGCGAGCAGGAAGGCCGCGGCCAGCACGGGCAGGATGAAACGGAGCGACGTGCTTCTCTTCATGTCGAAACGTTCAGGCCGGGCGCTCGTAGACGGAGACGTGCTTCTCGCTCTTGGAGTCGAAGCGCCCGCGCCGCCAGTCGCCCCAGCGCGCGCGCAGCTGCAGGCCCGCGAGCCGCGCCATCAAGTCCAACTCCGAAGGCCAGGCGTAGCGCACCTCGACGGGGAAGACGCGCGTCGCGCCGTCGGTGAAGACGACGTGACGGCTCCTGAGCTTCTGCCCGACGGGGTCGTGTTCGTAGACTCTGATGCCGACGCGCTCGTCCGTCATGTGCAGGAAGCGGACGCCGCGGCCGGCGCTCAGTTGCGCGAGGTCTGGGACAAAGGCTTCGACGACGAACGTCCCGCCCGGCGCGAGCCGCGCGGCGACGCCTTGGAAGCAGCGCACCTGCTCCTCCTGCGTCTGCAAGGCGAAGAGCGTGTTGTAGACGACGTAGACGAGCGCGAACTCGCCCTCGACCTTCAATTCCGCGAAGTCGCCCATCGTCACCTTCAGGTCGGCGCCGCCCGGCTTAACCCGCAGCGCCGCCACCATCTCGGGCGAAGCGTCCACGCCCTCCACGGGAACGCCCCGCGCCGCCAGAGGCAGCGCCAACAGCCCCGTCCCGATCCCCAACTCCAGAGCGCGCCCGCCGCCCGCCAACTCCTCCAAGACGTCCACGGCCGCCTCGTCGAAATACCCGAACCACTGGTCGTACACGTCCGCGCAGCGCCGGTTGTAAGTCTCTTCCACTTTGTCTTCCATACGCGAAAGGGGAGTTTAGAGTTTAGCAGGGTCGAGGGTTTTCGAGATGGCATCGGCCGCCGCCTCGCCGCCGCGGACGCAGTCGGGGAGGCCGGCGCCTTCGAAGGCGTTGCCGCAGAGGGCGAGGGCGGGGAGGCGAGAGGCCAGCTCGCGGATGCGCGCGACGCGGGGCCCGTGGCCGAGGTGGTACTGCGCCATCGAGCGCGGCCACTTCTCGACGTGCGCGAAGAGCGGCGGGGCCTCGACGCCGAGCAGGTCGCGCAGGTCTCGGCGGACGGCTTCGACCATGCGACCTTCGTCAAGCTCGAACATGTCTGGCTGGAGCGCGCCGCCGACGAAGGCCCGGAGCAGCGCGCGGCCTCGGGGGGCGCGCGTGGGGAACTTGACGCTGCTGAAGGTGCAGGCCAGAGTCGCGCGCCGCTCGACGAAGGGGACGACGAAGCCGAAGCCGTCGAGCGGGTGCGCGATGTCCTCGCGCCTGTAGGCGAGGTTGACCGTCGCGGTCGAGGCGTAGGGGATCGCGTCGAGCTCTTCGGCCAGACCCTCTTCCGTATCGCGCAGCAGACGCGCGGAGGCGTAGGCCGGGAGCGCGAGGCAGACGGCGTCGGCCTCCAGAGTCTCGCCTTCATCGGTCGTCAGAGACCAGCGGCGCGCGCCGGATTGAGGCAGGAGCGAGGTGACCTTCGTGTTCAGGCGGACGGAGCCTTCGGGCAGGCGCGCGGCCAGCGCGTCCGAGAGCACCTGCACGCCTTCGTCGAAGGAGAGGAAGAGGCTGTAGCGCGCGCCGCTCGCGCCGCGGCCGTGGCGGGCGGCCTCGCCCGCGCGGCGGCCGGCCTTCCACATCGAGAGGATGAGGCTGCGGTCGCGCCGCTCCATCTCTAGGAAGCGCGGCATCGTGGCGCGGAGGCTGAGAACTTCCGGGTCGGCCGTGTAGATGCCGCCGACCATCGGCTGCGCCATGCGCTCAAGCGCCTCCCGCCCGAAACGCCTGCGGACGAAGGCGGCGAGGCTCTCGTCGTCGCGCCCGTTCGCGCCCTTGCGCCGCGGGAGCAGGAGGTCGAGCGCCATGCGCGCCTTGCCGCGCCAGGTGAAGATGTCCGTGGTGAGGAAGGGAAGCATGCGCGAGGGCGCGAGCAGTTGAAAACCTTCGGGCGTCGGGCGGAGGCGTCCGCCGCGCACGACGAAGCTGCGCCGGTGCCGCTCGCTGGTGTTGATGAGGCGCGCTTCTAGGCCGATGCGTTTGGCGAGGTTGAGCGCCTCGGGTTTCTCGGAGATGAAGGAGTCGGGGCCGCCCTCAATTAAGAAACCGTCGCGCTTGTGCGTTCTGACAGTTCCGCCCAGACGGTTCGAGGCTTCGAGCAGGAGGACTTCGACGTTGTCGTCTTTCGACTGTAATTCGACGAGGCGGTGCGCCGCCGCGAGGCCGCTCATGCCCCCGCCGACGATACAGACGCGCCGTCTCTGTGGGGCGCTCTCAGCCATTCTCTGGTTTGGCGGCCGGCGGGCGCGTCATGCCCGGCAGACAACAGTCGGCGGGGCAGACGTCGTGCGAAGGCCCGTACTCGCCGAGCGCGCGGGGGCGCACGGCCAGGTGGAGCCGCTCGAGCATGAGCACGCGAATCATCTGCACGAACTCCGGGTGCGTGCCCACGGTCGCGGCGCGGATCATGTTGAGGCCGAGCTCTTCCGAGACCTGTCGCCCCTCAGTGTCGAGGTCGTAGAGCACCTCCATGTGGTCTGAGATGAAGCCGATTGGCGCGACGACCACGTCCGTCACGCCTTCAGCTTTGAGCGCGCGCAGGTGGTCGAGGATGTCGGGTTCGAGCCACGCCTGCGTGGGCGGCCCCGAGCGGCTCTGGAAGACGAGCCGCCAGTTGAGCGCGCCCACGCCCGCGTACGCGCCCGCGACATCCGCGACGAGGCGGCTGGTTTCGAGCAGTTGGCGCTCGTAGTCGCAGCCCGCGGCCATCGCGGCGGGGATGCTGTGCGCCGTGAAGGCCACGCGCGCCGCGCCGCGCCTCTCCGAAGGAATCTGTTCGAGCGCGGCCTGTAGGTTATAGGCGTTGGGCATGACGAAGCCGTCGTGGTTGTAGAAGACGCGCAGCTTATCGACGCTCGGCACGCCTTCGCCGACGGCCTCGCGCGCGCGCTCGATGTCCTCGCGGTACTGACGGCAGCCGGAGTAGGAGCTGTAGGCCGAGGTGACGAAGGCGAGCGCGTTCTTGATGCCGTCGTCGCGCATCTGCCGCAAAGTGTCCGCGAGAAACGGGTGCCAGTTGCGGTTGCCCCAGTAGACGGGGAGGTGCGGGCCTTCCCGTTCGAGCAGTTGTTCGAGCGCACTGATGAGCCGGCGGTTCTGTTCGTTGATGGGGCTCACGCCGCCGAACAGCTCGTAGTGGTGCGCGACCTCGCGCATCCGCGACTCGGGGACGTTGCGGCCGCGCAGGACGTTGGCGAGGAAGGGCATCACGTCGTCCATCCCCTCGGGGCCGCCGAAGGAGACGACGAGCAGGGCGTCGTATGGTTTATACATTAGTCCGGGTCTCTACCTCTGGCTCAGCTCGTGGACGGCTTCGACTAGGGCGACGACGTTCTCGACGGGCGTCTCCGGCAGGATGCCGTGGCCGAGGTTGAAGATGTGGCCGGGGCGGTTGGCCGCCTGGTCGAGCACCTGTTTTGCTCTTCGACGGACGACGTCTGGATTGGTGAAGAGCGCGACGGAGTCGAAGTTGCCCTGCACGGCCACGTCGCCGAGCCGCGCCCATGCTTCGTCCAAACGCACGCGCCAGTCGAGGCCGATCACGTCGCCGCCGGCCTCCTTCTGTAGTTCGAGCAAGGTCGCGGTGCCGGTGCCGAAGTGTATGACGGGCACGCCGGGCGTCACGCCCCGGATGACTTCGCGCGTGTGCGGCAGGACGTACTCGCGGTAGTCGTCGGGCGAGAGCGCGCCGACCCAGGAGTCGAAAATCTGTACGGCCTGCGCGCCGGCCGCGACCTGCGCGTTGAGGTACTGACTGAGGGCGCGTGCGATCTTCGACATCAACGCGTGCCAGGCACCGGGGTCTGTGTACATCAGCCGCTTGGTGTTGATGTAGTTCTTCGAGCCGCCGCCCTCGCAGATGTAGGAGGCGAGCGTGAAGGGCGCGCCGCAGAAGCCTATGAGCGGGAGGTCGGGCTTCAGTTCCCGCCGGGTGATGCGGATGGCCTCGTAGACGTAGCCGAGGGACGAAACGTCTTCGACCTCGCGGACGCGTTCGACGTCCCGGGCAGTGCGGACGGGGTTGTGGATGACGGGGCCTTCGCCCTTGGCGAATTCGAGTTCGAGGCCCATCGGCTCGATAATGAGCAGGATGTCGGCGAAGATGATGGCGGCGTCCACGTTCAGGCGGTGCGCGGCGTAGACGGTGACCTCGGAGGCGACCTCGGGCTTCTTGCACATTTCGAGGAAGGAGTGTCGGGCGCGCACGTCGCGGTACTCCTTCATGTAGCGCCCGGCCTGGCGCATCAGCCAGACGGGCGTGTAGGGCACCTGCTCGCGCCTGCACGCGCGCATGAAGGGGCTGTCGCGCAGCTCCTCGGTCAGTTGCAACCCGCCGCCGCTCGTCCTCGCTTCGCTCATCTCGGTCGCCGAAATTCCTTTGCCGTGTGGTGTCCGCGCGCGGACAATATAGCAGCTTCCGACTGTACGCGACCAACGCCAGGAACATGAGCCTTAAAGCTGGGAGCGCGGGCATCCCTGCCCGCATGAGCGCGAGAGCGCGAAAGCTGAGAGACGTTATGTCTCAAGGTTGAGAGGAGGAGGGAGGCGGTCAGCGTGCTGAAGCACGCTTGCGGGCAGGGATGCCCGCGCTCCCAGCGAAAAGGGGCGAAACCTTCGGAAAAGCAGGTTTTAAGCCAAGATTCCGCGCCGTTTATCTGTTAAAATTTCCTGCCACGAAACGGCATGCGGCGGTGTTTAGGTGGTTGAGAGTGGCCGAATGAGCGAACGAGCGGCAGAAGCTTTGATGAATTCGGTGCCAGAGACGGTTCAGGCGGCGCAGGCGGCCCCAAGCTTCGACGAGGCTTTCACCCTGCACCACCGCGCCGTCTACCGCGCCGCCTACGCGCTCGTCCGCGACGCGGGGCTGGCCGAGGACGTGACCCAGGAGGTCTTCCTCAAGCTCTACCAGCACCTCGGCTCGCTCAAGGACGAGGAGCACGTGCGCCCCTGGCTCCTGCGCGTGGCCTCGAACACGGCGCTCAACGCCATCCGCAGCCGCGGCCGCTCGGGCGCGCGCGAAGAGGAGTTCGCGGCGGCCGCCGTGGTCGGCGGCGGCGGGCCGGTCGGCGTCGAGGCCGATTACGAAAGGCGCGTGGAGATCGAGGAGGCGCGGCGCGCGCTCGCGAGCATCAAAGAGCCGATGCGCAGTTGCCTCCTGCTCAAGCAGCAGGGGCTCTCTTATAAAGAGATCGCGCAGACGCTCAACGTCAGCGAGGCGAACGTGGGGAGTCTGATCGCGCGGGGGCGGAAAGAGTTCACGAGGGTCTACGGGAAGATCGGAGGACGCCGATGACGGACAGGCATTTGGACGAAGGCATCATACAGGCTTACATCGACGGCGAACTCTCCCACGAACAGGCCGCCGCGGCGGCCGCGCACCTCGCCGCGTGCGAGGCTTGCTCCGGCGCGCTCGCCGAAGTAGAGGACGAATCTTCCTTCTTCGCCGCGGCCTTCGCGCCCGACGAGTCTGTGACCGTGCCGACGGCTGCCCTGCGCTCGCGCATCAACGCCGCGGTCGCGCAGCTCGAAGCCGCTTCGGAGTCCGAACAGCAGCACTCTCGACGTTGGAGCTTCGGCGGATTTCTGGCTTCGCTCTCCGGCGCGTTCGCCTTCACGCCGCGCGCGGCCGCGGCCTTCGCCGCGCTGCTCGTGGCCCTGGCCGCCGGAATCATCTACTTCTCATCCCAGCGTTCGCAGCAGACGCCCGCCACGCCGACGCTCGCCCGGACGGACAACCAGACGCCCGTGCCCAAGGCGACCGCAACGCCCGAGAACGTCGTGCCGGAGGTCGTCCCGCCTTCTCCCGAGCGGAACAACAAGAGACAGGTTGAGGTCGCTTACAGGCGCGCCCCGCGCGTCGTCAGGAAGCAGCAGCCGGCGCCTTCGGTTGAGGAGGACGTGTTGCCGGGCGAGAAGCAGTACCAGACGGCCATCGCCTCGCTTGAGAAGGCGATCAAGTCCGGCGGCGACCAGTCCCTGCGGCCGACGCTGCGCGCGGACTACGAGCGCAACCTCGCGGTCATCGACAGCGCCATCCAGCAGACGCGGCAGGTGGCCGCGCAGAACCCGAAGGACAAGGACGCCGTGGGCTTCCTCATGGCGGCCTACCAGAGCAAGGTCGAGCTTCTGACCCGCGTCGCGGATCAGGCGCAGGTCGCCGCGCTCGGGCGCTAGTGCCCGATTCATAATCTCTGTTCGGACTCATACGTGATGAAGCTTGCAACGTTAACCATCCTCTTCGCCCTCGTGCTCGCCTTCGCGCCCGGGGCCACCGCGCGGCAGCAGCAGCGGCCGGCGCCCGCGAAGCAGGAGCCCGCGGCCGAAGGGTTCGCGCTCGAACGGCGCGCGGACGCGGAGGCGCGCGCGGTCGTCTCGCTCTGCGTCAACGAGGGCGACGTGATCGTGCGCGGCTGGGAGCGCAACGAGGTGCGCGCGCGCGCCGAGGGGCACGGCGCCCTGCGCCTGCTCACGCCGAACGTGCGCCCCGCGCCGCGCGTCGAGGTGCTCGTCTCGGAGGATCGTGAGGCCGAACTCGGCCCCGGCGACTGCGGCTCGAACGAGACGGTCGAGCTGAACGTGCCGCGCGGCGCCACCGTCGAGGTCGAGGTGCGCACGGGCCACGTCGAGGTCTCGGACGTGTCGGAGGCGCGCGTCAAAGTCCTGAGCGGAGACGTGGACGTGCGCAGGCTCTCGCGCGGGGTCGAGGTCTCCTGTCTGAGCGGCGACGTGTCGGTCTCGGACTCGAGCGGCCCCGTGCGCGTGACGACCATCAGCGGCGACGTGGAGGCGCGCAACCTGCGCGCGTCCGCGGCCGGCGACGGCCTGGAGGCCAAGTCCGTGAGCGGCGACGTGACGTTCGAGGGCGTCGCGCACGGCAACGTCACGGGCTCGGCCACCAGCGGCAGCCTCCTCTACACGGGCGCGCTCGCGCGCGGCGGCTCCTACGACTTCCGCACCATCTCGGGCGACGTGACGCTGGAGCTTCCGGCCAACGCCTCTTTCAACCTGCACGCCAAGGTCGTCGTCAGCGGCGAGATCGTCACGGACTTTCCCGTAAAGACCGCCGCCATCACGTCTCCGAATGGCACCGCCGTCACCGCGACCGCGCCGCCGCCCGCGCCGCCCGCGCCCCCCGTGCCGGGCGTGGAAGTCGCGCCGCCCGTGCCGCCGGGCCAGACGAAGAAGGTGGTGAAGGTCAAGATACCCAAGGAGCACGAGTCCGCGCGCCTCGATGGCACGGTCGGCGGCGGCGACGCCGTCGTCAACCTCAGCTCCTTCAGCGGCTCGCTGCACCTCAGAAAACGTTAGGGCAGGAAACGAATTTCACCACAGAGACACAGAGGCACGGCTTGGGGCTTATAGCTCGACAAGCTGTGCCTCTGTGTCTCTGTGGTGAAATTCCTAAATCGCTTGAATAATTTTTGCCACGAACACGGACGTCGCGGTGTTTCTTCGTCGGAAAAGGAAGAAGGCCGAAACTCTCTGACCCCAGGAGGAAGCATGAAGCGCACCGTCAATCTCGTCATCTTCTTCGCCGCCGTCGCGGCGCTCGCCACCGTGGCGCAGACCTTCAACGCCGACTCGACGCACATGCATGCGGTCGTAACCGCGCTGGCGGCACCCGCGGCCGAACCGCAGCGTCAGGGCGCGGAGTTCCGTCTGAGCGAAGCCCTGGCCGCGGGGCGCACGCTTGAGGTCAGGGGCATCAACGGCAGCGTCTCGGCCGAGCCGGCCGCGGGCGGCGAGTTCGAGGTGGTCGCCACGAAGCGCGCGCGCCGCAGCGACCCCGACGAGGTGCGCATCGAGGTCGTGCGCCACGCGGAGGGCGTGCTCATCTGCGCCGTCTACCCGAATCCCGGCGGCGAGCCGAACACCTGCGAGCTGAGCCAGAGCCGCTCGCACGTCCACGACAACGACACGACCGTCAACTTCACCGTCCGCGTCCCCGCGGGCGTCAACTTCAACGGCCGCACCGTCAACGGCGAGGTCAAGGCGCGCGACCTCGGCGCCGACGTGGACGCCAAGACCGTCAACGGCGCCATCAGCGTCTCGACCGCGGGCTTCGCGCGCGCGCAGACCGTCAACGGCTCGATCACGGCCGCGATGGGGCGCGCCGACTGGCCCGCCGGGCTCGACTTCAAGACCGTCAACGGCACCATCGACCTGACCCTGCCCGCCTCCCTGAGCGCGCGCGTCGAGGCCAAGACGCTCAACGGCGAGATTACGACCGACTTCCCCTTAACCGTCACCGGCGCCTTCAGCCGGCGCCGCCTCTCCGGCACCATCGGCGCGGGCGGCGAACGCCAGCTCAACCTCGAAACCGTCAACGGCAGCGTCCAGATACGACGCGCGAGCTAATGCCGGGTGCTGGGTGCTGGTTAAAGGCAGACCCAGTACCCAGCACCCAGCACCTAGAACCCATACTGAGGAATCATCATGTTTAGGAAGCGTTTGTTACTGAGTCTGGCCGCGCTGGCGGCGCTGGTGTTGACGGCGGCGGACGCGTCGGTCAGGGCGCAAAGGCCTGTCGGGCCGGAGCTGACCGAGGAGTTCCATCAGAGCTACCCGCTCGCGGCCGGCGGTCGCCTCAGCCTTTCGAACATCAACGGCGCGGTGAAGGTTTCGGTGTGGGATCGCGCCGAGGTGAAGGTGGACGCCCTCAAGCGCGCGTACACCGCCGAGCGCCTGCGCGAGGCGCAGATTAAGGTCGACGCCTCCGCGAGTCGCGTCCGCATCGAGACCGAGTACCCCGAGTCCAGCCTCCGCTGGTCGAACCGCGACGGCGAGCGCCACGAGAACCCCGCGACCGTCGAGTACACGCTCACCGTCCCGCGCGGCGTGAACATCGACGAGATTAATCTCATCAACGGCGACCTCAGCCTCGCGGGTCTCGCCGGGCCGGTCAGGGCCTCTTCCATCAACGGCCGCGTGACGGCCTCGGGGCTGTCGGGGCCGGTCAACCTCTCGGTCATTAACGGGAGGCTGGAGGCGACGCTCGACCAGCTCGGCAACTCCGGCTCGGTCAACCTCTCTTCGGTCAACGGCCCGCTCGTCGTCACGCTCCCCTCGGACGCGAACGCGCGCGTCCGCGCGAGCACCGTCCACGGCAACATCTCGAACGACTTCAACCTGCCCGTGCGCGTCGGCGAGTACGTCGGGCGCGACCTCGAAGGCCGCATCGGGCAGGGCGGCGCCGACGTGAGGCTGAACAACGTCAACGGCTCCGTCCAGATTCGCCGCGCGGAGGACGGGCGGCCCGCGAGCCCGGTCACGAACCTCCTCTCCGAGACGAAGGGGCGCGCCGACTTCGACCGCGACGGCGACGACGGTAACGACGGCATCGCCGAGGTGGCGCGCGCGGCGCAGGAGGCCGCGCGCGCGGCGAGCGAGTCGATCCGCGAGAAGGAGGAGGAGATTCGCGAGGCCGCGCGCGAGCGCGCCGAAGAGCAGCGCGACCTCCAGCGCGAGGCCCGCGAGGCCGCGAGGGCCTCGCGCGAGGTCGAGCGCGCGATGAAGGAGGTGGACAAGGATCGCATCAAGGAGGAGGTGAAGGCCGGCGTCAATAACAGCTTCGAGGGGGTGCGCAGCACCGAGCGCGAATCGAACACCTTCAAAGTCTCGGGCGCCCCGCGCGTCCGCGTCGAGACCTTCGACGGCGCCGTCAGCGTCCACGCCTGGGACAAGCCGGAGGTGATGTACACGGCCGTCAAGCGCGCCTCGGACGACCGCGAGATGCAGGGCATCAAGCTGCGCGCGCAGGGCGCGGGCAGCGAAGTCACCATCCGCGCCGACTTCGACAAGAGCTTCGCGCGCAACTACAGCGACCAGGGCGGGCGCGTCACCTACTCCTCGAACGCCTCGGCCGAGTTCGACCTCTACGTCCCGCGCAACTCGACGCTCTTCGTCTCGACGGGCGACGGGCGGCTCCGCGTGGACGGCGTGAGCGGCGAGCTCGAACTGCGCACCGGCGACGGCGCCATCGACGTGACGGCCGCGAAGGGTCGCCTGCGCGCCGAGACCGGCGACGGCCGCATCCGCGTCGAGGACTTCGAAGGCGACGCCGAGGCGCGCACCGGCGACGGCCGCATCACGCTCGACGGCAGCTTCACGCGGCTGGCCGCGCGCACCGGCGACGGCACCATCTCCCTCTCCCTCCCCGAAGGGACGAACGCGACGGTCGAGACCGACGGCGAGTCCGTCTCCAGCGACGGCGTGGCCGTGGCCGAGTCGGACGCCGAGAGCCGCGTGCGCCGCTGGCGCGTCGGCGGCGGCGGGCAGGTGTTCACGCTGCACTCGGGCGACGGCCGCATCATCCTCCGGCGGCGTTAACGCGGGCGGCGCGCGCGGCGTCTAAGTGGCGTGGGCGCCGCCCCACGTTTGAAAACTTCTGAATTGGAATCAGAAGTTATGAAATCGTGTTTTCGCGGCGGAATACGCGCGTTCACGCTCGGATGTGAAGATGATTTGGATGAAACATTCGGCGCGCGTGCTGCGTCTAACAAGGCGCTCGTGAAAGCGGTTGTCGCAGCTCCCCTCAGCGTCTTCGCGGGCGGGTTCGTCCAATCCAACAGAGTCAAATCCAACTAACGGAACGGGCGGCGCCCTGAGGCCGCCGAGCCAGTGTCTTGCCATGAAGATAAAGTTTCTCTCCGCCGCCGCGCTCCTCGCCTTCGCAATGATGACGCCCCCCACGACGCCTTCGGGCGAGGCGTACGCGCAGGACGTCGCGTCGGCGCGCAGGGGCTTCAACCTCTCTGGGAATCTCTTCGGCAAGAAGCCCGTGCAGCGGCCCGCAGGCGGCGGCGGCGAGGCGACCGCCCCGGCGACGCCGACGCCGACGCCCCCGGCCGAACCCGCGAACAACTCCGCCGACGCCAAGCCCGCGACGCCCGCGGCGAAGGCTCCGGCACCGGCGGCGCCCGCGCCCGGCGGGCAGGCCGGGGTCGTCGGCAAGGCCGCCCGCCTGGCGGCGCTGCTCACGCCGGAGAAGGTGCAGGCCACGCGGCTCGTGCGCTTCGACAAGGCGCCCGTCATCGACGGCAAGCTCGACGACGAGGTCTGGAAGACGGCGGCCGTCTTCAAGGACTTCGTGCAGAACCGGCCGGTTGACCTGGTCGCGCCGTCCGAGCCGACCGAGGTGCGCATCGGCTACGACTCCAAGTTCCTCTACGTCGGCTTCCGCGCCTACGACGAGCGGGGCAAGGTGCGCGCCACCATCGGCAAGCGCGACGCGATCTTCGACGACGACTGGGTTGGCATCTGGCTCGACACCTTCAACGACGGCCGCCGCGCGTACGAGCTGATCTTCAACCCCTTAGGCGTGCAGGCCGACGCCATCTTCACCGAGGGCGTCAACGAGGACTTCTCCGTGGACATCGTCCACGAGTCGAAGGGCGTCGTGCTCGAAGACGGCTACACGGTCGAGGTCGCCATCCCCTTCAAGTCTCTGCGCTACGAGGCGGGCAAGGATAAGAAGTGGGGCCTGCACCTGCTGCGCACCATCAAGCGGCTCAACAACGAGCAGTCCAGTTGGATGCCCATCTCGCGCGACAACTCCAGCCTGCTCGGGCAGGAGGGGCACGTCACGGGGCTCGAAGGCCTCTCGACCGAGCGCACCATCGAGCTGATTCCCTCGCTCACCGTCTCGGAGGAGGGGCGGCGCGTGCCGACCGTCTCGTCGGCGCAGCGCGCCTTCGCCGAGGCGGCCCGGGGCAGGCTGCCCGCCGACCAGGGCCGCTTCTCCAACGGCAACATCGGCTTCGACCCGGGGCTGACGGCCAAGTTCGGCATCTCGCCGACGATGACGCTCGACCTCGCCCTCAACCCCGACTTCGCGCAGGTCGAGGCCGACGCGACGGTCGTCACGGCCAACCAGCGCTTCCCGATCTTCTTCGAGGAGAAGCGCCCCTTCTTCCTCGAAGGCAAGGAGATTTTCGAGACGCTCATCAGCGCCGTCCACACGCGCACGATTGTCGACCCGGACGTGGCCGTCAAGTTCACGGGCAAGCGCGGCCGCAACACCTTCGGCCTGATGCTCGCCTCGGACAACGCGCCCGGCAACCTCGACGAAGACAAGCGCGACTTCGTCCGCGCCACGCAAGACCTCTCGGGCGTCGCGGACACAGACCTCCGCAACTCCCTCCAGGAGAGGCGAGACACGATCCTGAAGACGCTCGACAAGAACGCGACCTTCGGCGTCTTCCGCTTCAAGCGCGACATCGGCAAGGAGGGGCACATCGGCTTCCTCGGGACGACGCACAGCTTCGTCGACCGCTACAACAACGTGGGCGGCTTCGACGTGCGCTACCGCTTCAACAAGCAGATGGTCTTCACGGCGCAGGCCCTGGGGAGCCTCACGCACACGCCCTTCTTCTACGCCGAGGAGGACGGCGTCTTCGACCGCAAGGAGAAGGGGCTGGCCTACGCCTACGACCTCAACAACAGCGGGCGCAACTGGGGCTGGGAGTATTCGGCGTCGGCGCGCTCGCGCTTCTTCCGCGCCGACGTCGGGTTCGACCGCCGCTACAACACGCACAACCAGGACTTCTTCTGGCGCTACCAGTCGAACGACAAGCCGAAGGCGATGATCGTGAGCTGGCGCTTCTTCAACAACTCGGCGGTCAACTTCGACTGGAAGGGGCGCAGCCAGTTCTTCCAGAACGAGTCGCAGGTGCAGCTCCGGATGCAGAAGCAGACCTTCGTCGGCTTCGGCGTCGAGGAGGGCTACGAGCGCGTCTTCGAGTCGGAGTTCGGCGCGACGCGCGACGCGCTGGCCCGCACCGCCGTCAACACCTTCGGCGCCGCGCGCGCGTCCACGCTCGCGCCCTGCGACCCGACGGGCACGATGGAGCCCGTCATCGAGGACGACCCCCTGACGCCCAACGTCGACGAGACGAAGCGGCTGCGCAAGTGCACCTTTTTCGGCGACGACCCCGAGCGCTCGGCCTTCAACCGCGACGTCTACTTCTACGTCGAGACGACGCCCTCGAAGAAGTACGCGTTCTTCGTCTTCAGCCTCTACCGCTGGGGGCAGATGGATTTCGACTTCGGGACGGGGAACCCCGACTTCCCGCGGGCGAGCCCGGCCGCGCAGCTCTTCGGGCAGGGCGCGCCGCTCGACCCCGGCGCCGGCAACCAGTGGACTGTCGAGGGGAGCGCCACCTACAAGCCGACCGACGCGCTGCGCCTCTCCCTCAACTACAACAAGGCTCGGCTCGTGCGCCAGGACACGGGGCTCGTCGCCTTCGACGACAACATCTACTCGCTGCGCGGCACCTACCAGTTCACGCGCTTCATCTTCGCCCGCGCGCGCGTGGACTACACCTCGCTCGGGCGCAACGCGCGCGGCCAGTTCCTGCTGGGCTGGACGCCGAACCCGGGGACGAGCTTCTACGTCGGCTACAACGACGACATGAACCGCAACGGCCTCAACCCCTTCTCGGGCACGCTCGAGCCCGGCTTCCGCCGCAACGGCCGCCTCTTCTTCATCAAGGCGTCCTACCTGATTCGGAAGAGCATCGGGAATTGAGAGGGGTAGTAGGCAGTAGGCAGTTAGGCGGGAGCTAAGGTGGTCAAAGGAATCGGGGCCGGCGTGTTGCTGTACACGCCGGCCCCGATTCCTTCAAGCCGTCTTTATACCTGAACTGCCTACTGCCGTCTGCCTACTGCCTACTTCTTTTTGTAACCGCCGTGATAAACTTTGCGTCTTCAACGCCTGAAGGCAGCTATCACGATGTCATCTCCCGTCAGAATCTTACTCAAAAACTTTGCGCAACGCTCCTCGGTCGCGGCGTTCGCGTTGATGCTTCTGGCCTCCCCCGCGTGCAAGAGCGAGTACCCGGCCTCCGGTCAGCAGAAAGTCCCCGGCGCGGGCGGCGGCGGCGAGGCGCGGCCGGTCAAGGTCGCGCACGTCGAGCAGATGCCCGTCGGCGCGAGCGTCAACGTGACGGGGACGCTCGCCGCGCAGGACGTGGCGACGCTGAGCATCAAGGTGCCGGGCCGCCTGAGCACCGTCACGGTCGACCTCGGCAGCGTCGTGCGACGCGGGCAGACGGTCGCGCAGGTCGAGCAGCAGGACTACAAGCTGCGCGTCCAGCAGGCCGAGGCCGCCTTGCAGCAGGCGCGCGCGCGTTTGGGTTTGCAGCCGCAGGGCGACGACGACACCTTCGACCCCGAAGTCACGGGCACCGTCCGGCAGGCGCGCGCCGTCCTGGAAGAGGCGCGGCAGAACCGCGAGCGCGTCAGGGCGCTCGTCGAGTCGGGCGTCGTCGCGCGCGCGGAGTACGAGGCGGCCGACGCCTCCTTCAAAGTCGCGCAGGGGAAGTATCAGGACGCCGTCGAGGAGATACGCAACCGCCAGGCTCTGCTCGCGCAGCGCCGCACGGAGCTTTCGCTCGCGCGGCAGGCGCTCGCGGACACGGTGGTCGTCGCGCCCTTCGACGGGCTGGTGCAGGAGAAGCGCGCGAGCGTTGGTGAGTACCTCGGCGCGGCCGCGCCCGTCGTGACCATCGTGCGCGTGAACCCCCTGCGCTTCCGCGGCGAGGTGCCCGAGCGCGACGCGGCGACGGTGCGCGCCGGCCAGCCCGTGCGCGTCACGGTCGAGGGCGACCG
>Ga0213876_10000348_pt1 | contig 39906 bp, 43 predicted proteins | sample BarmaccomBMRX_R9_FD_160113 | JGI IMG/M metagenome (GOLD analysis project Ga0213876, IMG submission 160113) | Root-associated microbial communities from Barbacenia macrantha in rupestrian grasslands, the National Park of Serra do Cipo, Brazil - RX_R9 | ecosystem: Host-associated > Plants > Roots...
CTTCTCCACCTTTGCCGGCACCGTTGAAATGCTTCTGAATGCCGTAGTCGGCGTCGTGACCCCTTCGGCGATTCGGACGTTGGGCGCCGCGAACTTTTGTGCATTAAACCACTGGCTTAACCGCCTGAGCGGCCAAGGGGGCTGGGTCAGCCAGACCCTGGCCGGCAAATTGTACGCGGGCCGGGCGTCGGCGGGCGTGCCCGGTGAGGAAATGATCAAAGTTTACCGGTCCGTGCTGGCGTTCCGCGGGGGTCGCCTTAACGGGTTCACCGGTCCTGCGTTGTTGATCAACGGTGCCAGCGACAGCCCGCTGATCCTGCGCCAGGCGCGGCTCCTGCAACACGAGCTTCCGCACGCCGAATACCGGATCGTCCCGCGGGCGGGTCACCTGGCAAATCTGGATAATCCTTCCGAGTTCAATCGAATGCTCGACCGGTTCCTGATGCGAACCGCAACCGATGCGGTCAGGCGGGTTGAACTGGACCCAAACGGGGCCGGTACAAACGGTTGTCAGCTGCCGGATCGCTCCACCACGACGATACAGACGTCGTCCTCAAAGTCCTGCCTGGAGGAAAATCGGCAAACGTCCTCTACGAGAGCTGAAAACAGTTGTTCGGCCGGGAACGTAGCGAAGCGCTGCAAGCTGCTGATCAGAGCGTTGCGTCCAAACTCTTTTCCGTCGAGGGATTCCACCTCATAAAGCCCGTCGGTGAAGAGCACGATCGAGTGGTTTTGCTCGAAAGGACAGGTGAACACCGGGTACGTGACCTCGTCAAACAGGCCCAATGCCGGTCCCATCTTTAGCCTTTCTTTGGTGATCAGTTCAGCCGTGCCCGCGGACCGATGGATCCGCACCGGAATCGGGTGTGCGGCGTTGGCAAACTGCACTTCCTCACTTGCCGCGTCGAGGATCATGTAGAAGGCCGTCGCGACAAAAGGCTCCTCGACCCGTTCGAGGATGGCGCGAAGGCGCAGGTTCAACGCGCTGAGAAAACGCGAGGCATTGAGCATGACCGGTCGCAGTTCCTCAAGCAAAGTTCGGATGATGGCGGTAATGAGCGCCGCCCGCAGACCGTGCCCCATCACATCACAGATAAAGACGCCGGCCCGGTTCTGTGACAGCGGAAAAACGTCGAAAAAATCGCCCCCGACCGCCGCTGCCGGCCGATAATAGTGCGCGAAACTGAAAGGAGGGTGACCGGACACGCCGTACCCGTTGACGGTCGGGAACTCACGCGGCAAAAGGGCGAGCTGAACCTCGCGCGCCATGCGGAGATCGGCTTCAAGCTGCGCATTCCTGGCTTCAAGTTCGGCCGTCAGCATCCGCAGCCGGTTTCGTTCTTCCTCCAACGCGTCCTGCAATTTCTTAACGGCCGTGAAGTCCCTGTTGATGCCGGCAATGCCGATGACTTCACCCCGGGAATTCCTCAGAGGCAGTTTGGTCGTGTAATCCCAGGTTACCTGGCCGTCCGGGTGGACGAGCCGCTCGATTTTACCGATGAGCGGTTGCCCGGTCTCCATGATGCGCCGCTCATCTTCCGCCGTGCCTCGGGCCGTCTGTTCCGACCAGAACTCAAAGTCGCTTTTACCGATGAGGTCGTCGGCATCCCTTGCGCCCATGAACTCGGCAACCGCCCGGCTGACGCAGATGAACCGGCCTTGGGTGTCTTTGAAATAAATCTGGTCTGGGGTATTCTCGAGAAGAAATCGGAAAAGGTCCTGGCCGAGTGCGATATCGTCCATATCACGGGGAATGGATTTTGGGGCAGCTTCGGGCGACCTTACCTTGCCGGCGCGAAATGATCACGTGGAATCGTAGACGATGACCCCAGCCTTTTTGTTCGCAACCGGCGTCGAGAACAGTAATCCGACGATTAAGAATGGCCGCGTGCGCGTGGACGAGATGGCCAGATGCGGCCACTACGCGTGCTGGCGCGACGATTTCGAGTGCGTGCGGCAGCTCGGTATCCGCTTCCTGCGTTACGGTCCGCCGCTGTACCGCACCCACCTCGGGCCGGACCGCTACGATTGGGCCTTTGCCTATGAAACGTTCACCGAACTCTACCGATGCGGGATCACCCCGATCGTCGATCTCTGCCACTTTGGCGTGCCGGACTGGATCGGTGACTTCCAGAACCCCGATTTCCCCGCCCAGTTCGCGCAGTACGCGGGCGCGTTTGCCCGGCGTTTCCCTTGGATCCAGCTCTACACGCCGGTAAACGAAATGTTTATCTGCGCGCTCTTCTCCGCCCGCTACGGCTGGTGGAACGAACAGTTGGCCGATGATCGCTCATTCGTCACCGCGCTCAAACACATCGTCAAAGCCAACGTGCTCGCGATGCACGCCATTCTCAAGGTAAAGCCCGACGCGCTCTTCATCCAGAGCGAGTCGAGCGAGTATTTCCATGCCGAAAATCCGCAGGCCATCAAGCCGGCGGAAATCCTGAACGCCAAGCGCTTCCTTTCTCTCGACCTCAATTACGGCCGGCGCGTCGACAGCGGGATGTATGAGTTCCTCATGGATAACGGGATGACCCGCGACGAATACCATTTTTTCCTGAAACATAACCTCCGGCATTATTGCATCCTCGGAAACGACTATTATGTGACCAACGAGCATCGCGTGGCGCACGACGGCAGTACCCGCCCGTCCGGCGAAGTTTTCGGTTACTGCGAAATCACGCGCCAATACTACCGGCGCTACCGGCTCCCGGTGATGCACACCGAGACCAACATCAGCCAGGGACCACAAGGCGACGAAGCGGTCCAATGGCTCTGGAAAGAATGGGCCAACGTGCTGCGCCTGCGCAACGACGGCGTTCCCATCGTCGGGTTCACCTGGTACTCGATTACGGACCAGGTGGACTGGGACAGTGCTTTGCGCGAGGATCGAGGCAACGTTAATCCGGTCGGGCTGTTCGACCTTGACCGCAATATCCGGCCGGTAGGCGAAACTTACCGGCAACTGATTGCAAGTTGGCGCGATGTGTTGCCCACCCAAAGCCTGTGCCTGACGGTGCCGCTGCAGACGCCGGGCGAAGGCTTCGGGCGCGCCGGCTTTCCTGCCGGCGAAACGCCCCCGGAAAACCTTCAGGAAGGCGAGCCGCTCTCGCAGATAGGGTGAACCCGCGCGCGCGCGCCGGGAATGGAATCCATGGTTCCGGCGGTGAAACCGCCATTTCGTCATCGAAAAACGCCCTATACGGGTCGGAAGCTGAGTGCTACAGAATCAGCAACTGTATGGGAGATTACCAAGGCCGCAGAAATAACCGGCGCCGGAAGGCGCGCTTTATCAAGGATCAACGGGTTAAGGCCGCTGCCGCCCTGAAACAGACGCCGCCTCCGCCTCAGGTGCCTGACGAACCAAAGCCGGAATCGAGCGGTTCCACCTATCAGACCGTATAAACGGTCTAGGCCCAACGGGCCGGGAGACGGTTTGATGGCCTGAAGAGCCCAAGGAACATAGCCCAGGGTTTCACCCTGGGAAGGCGTTCCCCCCCGGACCCAGCCCTCCTAAGGCGTCAGGCCTGTACGCCCTCCCTAACAAACGCCCGCCCCGCCGGGTTGGGTTTGCTGAAGGGGCGGCAGAAAGCGTCGCTCGCCGGTTCTGCCGCCCCTTCAGGGCTCGATCGTGATTTGACGGTTACCCAGGGTAAACCCTGGGCTAAGATCTCCCGGCCCGTTGGGCCTAAGACCGATTCAACCAACCGGATTCGGCCGCGCCCGGGGCCTGAGGCAAGTGCAACGCCCTCACGGCCGCAGCAGCGCCTTGATGGCGCGGCGTTCGTCCATCGCGCGGTAGCCCTCGGCCACCTGCTCCAACGGCAGCGTCAGGTCGAAGACCGTGCCGGGGTTGATTTTCCCGTTCAGCACCAGTTCGATCAGCTCGGGTAGGTAACGCCGCACGGGCGCGGGGCCGCCGTGCAGGTGCACGTGGGCAAAGAACAGCTCCTGGCCGCTGAGTTCCACCCCGTGCGGCACGCCCACGTAGGAGACGTGGCCGCCCTTGCGCGTGCAGCGGATCGCCTGCAGCATCGATTCCGGGGTGCCCACGCACTCCAGCACCGAATCGGCGCCTACGCCCTTGGTCAGCTCAAGCACCCGGGCCACGCCCTCCTCGCCGCGCTCGGAAATAATATCGGTCGCGCCGAACTCGCGCGCGAGCTGCTGGCGCTGCGCGTGCCGGCTCATCGTGATGATCCGCTCAGCCCCCCTCTGCCCGGCCGAGAGCACCCCGAGCAGGCCCACCGCCCCGTCGCCGACCACCACCACGGTCGAGCCCGGCCGGACGTTGGCCGCATCGGCGGCGAACCAGCCGGTGCCCAGCACGTCCGAGGTCGTCAGCAGGCTCGGCACAAAATCCTCCGGCGGCACCTCCGGCGTGGGCACCAGCGTCCCGTCGGCCAGCGGCACGCGCAGCACCGGCGCCTGCGCCCGGACGATCCACTCGCGATGCATGCACGAGGATTGATAGCCGTACCGGCAGTTGGGGCAGGTGTTGTCGGAGGTGGCAAACGAGCCGACGACGAACTGCCCCGGCTTGAGCGACCGAACCGCCTTGCCTACTTCCTCGACAATGCCGCAGTATTCGTGGCCCATCGGCGTGGGCCCGTTGAGGGGCTGAATCCCGCGGTAAGGCCATAGGTCCGAGCCGCACACGCAGGTGGCCGCCATCCGGATGACCGCATCGGTTGGTTCGAGGATCTGCGGCGTTTCGCGCTCCTCAAAGCGGACGTCGCGCGGGCCGTAGAGAACGGTTCCTTTCATAGTTTGTTTCCTTGTTCGAATGAGGTATCCAGGTTTTTTGGAGGGGTCGACCGGCCGGTTACGACATCCGGCTGGTCGAGTTTTCCCTCCAATCCCGTGAGCTGACTGCATTCAGGCTCGGCCGAATCCTCGCCCCTGACGCAAGCGGTTGCTATCAGGATCGTGCGGCCACTGTCGGATTCATGCGGGAAAAGGTAAGTCCGCCTTCCTTCGCCTTGGCCTTGGCCTTGCCCTTGCCGGAGCAAACCCCATAGGCGCAATCGGCGCCCCCATGCGCACGAACGGCGCCCGGCCGCCCGGCACACGCGCCGCGTGAGCGCCTGCCGTCGAACGGCGCTTGAATGCTGGACGACGCTCCCCGGCAATCCACGATTCCACCGGGCAAATGCAGAGCGTGGTGTTATGGAAAATCGAACAAAGTACAGTAAAGTTGATCCAATCTCAGAAATTTTAAGGCCCATGCCCACCGAACCTCCCCAGAAACTCCGCATCCGGTGGATGCCCCGAGGCCCCGTAAGACCCTTCTACGTCGACGTAAAAAGCATCGAGGAAGGAGTCAAAATCATGGAAGCCCTCGCGGATTATGACCGGTTCCGGCTCGAAAATGGCCTGAAAGGCGGATACGCCAACGCAGGTGGGCTTGAGATATTCGAAAACGGCGAATGGGTAAATTGGACCGATCCCGATCGCGAATCCGACCCTCCAACGGTAAAGCCAGCCTGCACGCCAAAGGGACCGAGCTACTACCGGCTAACGGTAGCCGCGATCATGGGAGTCTGCATTGCCACAAGCACCGCGACAGCCCTGGGATTCGCCTGCCACGGGATCGGCCGGAGCGCCGCCGCCGGGGCGCTCATCACAGGCTCCGTTGCAGCAATTCTCACATGGTACACCCTGAGGAGCACCCCGACGGAAATACCGGCGGCCGCGTCACAAGCGTCACAAAAGAGCCCGAAGTGGCTGACCTGGCTCGTAGCCGGCGCCTTCGCCGCATTCGCTCTCAGGGCCTTCTCACAAGCGCTCTTCATCAAGCACGGAATCCTGTACGCAAACGATCCCTATGACACGCCGATGCACGTCAGTTACGTCAACTACCTGGCGAGCGGTGTCGCCTTCTGGCCGGCGGATTGCATCTTTTCCAGGGAACCCCTTCACTACCCGATAGGGGTCGACCTCTTTACCAGCCTGTTCGTCGTCGAGGGGATACCCATCCAATGGTGCTTCCTCGTCTTGGGAATACTTGCCTCCGCCGCAACGGCCACATCCCTCTGGAAATGGGGAGGAACCTTCACGGTCGCCGGATTTCTCTTTAACGGAGGGCTGGAGGGCTTCAAATTCCTCGCAGGAAAAGGGCTGGAACAAATCACCTACGAAGTGGACTGGAAAAGCATTCCTATCATTATGTTCGCTCTGCAACGAACCTTGCTCTATGCCCTGCCCGCAGGACTCATCCTGCTCATCAGCTGGAGAAAGCGCCTCCTCAGGAACGAGAAAGGGCTCCCCATTTGGATCGAATGGTGCCTGTACACTACCATGCCGCTCTTCCACATCCACACTTTCATGTTCCTCTCCGCCATGCTGGGCATCTGGGCCCTTACAGGCCCCAAAAGGAAGGAAGCCGGCAAGCTCATCCTGCTCTCAATTCCTCTTGCAACCCTCCTTGTCAAACTCGTGGCAGGATTCGGAAACGCAGGAATCATCCACCTGCAATGGGGATGGTGCCAAGGGGACAAGGAATTCTGGCGGTACTGGCTGGCCAACTTCGGAATCCTTCCCATCCTTATGGCGCTGCTGCCGCTGTGGTTATTGGCGGCGAAAAAAGTTAGACAGGCGGACACCGGAATCACTATCCCCTCCATCCTGCTCTTCCTGGTTTTCCTCAACGTGATGTTCGCACCTTACGCCTGGGACAATACGAAACTGCTCCTTTGGTGCTACCTCGGAATCCTGCCCGCAATCGGAGAAATGCTCTTATGGGCGAAAACATGGTTGGAAAACAAATACGCAAAAACCACGGCGGGATGGCCGCTCGCGCAATGCGGCTTCGCCACAGTCCTGACCGCCCTCTTTTTTTTCCGGAGCCATTACGCTTTGGAGCTACATTGAGAATGGCCCAAGAACCTGGGAACTGGCCGGCGTGAAAGAACTGAAAGAAATCAAAACAGCCACGGCCGGCATCCCACCGGAGCGGACCTACGTCTGCTTGCGGAATGAGGCCAATCATCCGCTGCTGCTGATCGGACACAAAATCCCAGCCGGATTCGGAGTTCACCTCTGGTCCCACGGCTACAAACGCACCGGAGAAACAGAGGAAGCGGTGGACGACATTCTCAAAGGAGCGCCCGGCTGGGAAAGATGTGCCGGCGACCTGAAAGCGGACTACGTCTTCTGGGGAAAAGAGGAAAAGGAAAAATTCCCGAATTCCACGACCCCATGGGCCAAAGAACCCGTCAAAGCCGAAGGCAAAGACTGGGCCCTCTACGATTTGCGAGGACACTGAATACTCCGGAACGGAACCACGTTTGGCCTCAGCCGGGCAGGCGTGAAAGTGGAAAACGGCTTGGTTTGCGCGGACGAGGCAGCGTAAAGCGGGATGTGGTATTCAGGTGCGACAAACACGGCGGGAACGCATGCTCATCGGCATTGACTGGGGTGGCCTTTATCTTCGACCATGAGCACCGTCAGGCGTGGATCGCCGGCGTATAGGTGGCCCGCGATGAGGATTCCGGTAAAAACCGGTTCCCGCACACGCCTATGGTTTTATCCGAACGTTGCAACATCATCCTCCGTCTGGCAGCAAGATTCAGGAACACCGGATGCATCACCTGTTTGCCACGCTTGCCTGGGCGGCCGCCGCCTTCATCTCGACCAATCTCGATGACTTATTGCTGCTGGCGAGCTTGTTTATAGGGGCTGAATTCAGTCCGGGCTCCGTCATTGTTGGTCAGTTCGTCGGGATGGCCGTCCTGGTGCTCGCCAGCGTGGCGGCGGCATGGCTTGCGGTGGCTGCCCCAAGGGGGTGGCCGGCGTTACTCGGGCTTGTTCCCCTGCTGTTGGGACTGAAACGAGGCTGGACCTGGTGGCGCGGGCGCCAAGGCAGGTCTGGTGTTCCAAATCAAGGGTTCATCGGAACCGGCCAACTTCAAGCCTCGCATTCACCTTACGCGACTTGGACTGTGACCCTCCTCACCATTGCCAACGGCGGGGATAATCTGAGCGTCTACATCCCGTTGCTCGCCGCTGATCGAGCCTTGATCCCCGTCTATGCGGCGGCCTTCATTTTCCTGACGGGCATTTGGTGCCTGATCGGCTACGGGTTAACGCATCAGCCGCTGCTGCGTGAGCGTTTAACCAGGTACAGCCCGGTCGTGACGCCGGTCGTCCTGATTGGCATGGGCCTGAAGGTCCTGGCCGGCGCACGGATTACCTGGCCGTAATCTTGATCGGTTCTGGGGTGCGGACTTGACGCACTCCCACGGATAAAGCGCGTGGGATTCAGCCGTGACGAAGCGGGCGCGCAAGATAAATGCTGCATCGAAGGGATTGCGGTCAGGGTACCGGGTCCGCGTACGCCCCTGGCCAGGAGGGTGGAGCTGGTCTTTGCCCCGGGGGGCGATTGGGCCTAAGACCGATTCAACCGGGGACGGAGCATCCGCCGCCGCCACCCCCTGAGCCGGCATTCTACCGGGATAACCATCTGAATGGTATTACTGATTTTTGTGCTTGGAAGCTCTGCGTGCTCCTGAAGCGCAAAAACATCATCAGGCCCCGGCCGGCGCGTCCCTCATGGAAACATGGTCGATGGCGTGAAACGGCACATACAGGATGATGCCCTCGGCGTTGACAATCGTGCAGGCATTTTTACCCACGCTCATGCGCTCCACGGTCTCAATGGCGCAGACCTGGCCGTCCCGCGTTGTGACCACAAAGGGCACGAACGGAACTCGGCGTAAGAACTGGGTCAACTCTTCTCGCATGCTAGCCGGCGTCCTCGGTCAGTACTGAAATATAGTTGGTCATTCTCAGAGCGCATCTTCTAAACCGGGGTGTCCAGTATGGCCAGGTGGCCGCCTCGGCGTCTTCTCTTTTGAGGGCGCCGGTCTGGTTGGCTTTGCCTTCTTGGCGATTTTGACCGGCGCTTTCCAGGTCTCCTCCGGGGTTCCTCCGGGGCCAGCATGAAAAATGCGAGCTGTCGACGCCCGGCTGATTCAAGGCCACCTGGATCACCACCGGAGCGTCCGGATTCGACGTTCTGTGCGCCTTACCGGAATCGTTAGTTACGGCCATCGAAGCGCGTCGGTGCAGGGCCGGCGCACTTTGGGTTACGGGGTTGTCGCCCCACTTACCCGCGCGACGGCGCGGGATTGAACACAGTATGGGGCGAAGCGGACGCGGAGCCCACCGCCGAGAATGGGCCGGTTCCGAGTTCGCCGGAGGCGGTTGTCAATACCCCCCGCGGCGGTCTGGCTTCAGCCGCGTCCGCCGTTGAGCCGGCGCCAGCGCTCGCGGACCTCGGGCCACTGCTCGCCGTAAAACATCCGGCCAACGTCGTCGTGCATCCGGTCGAGTTGGGCCTTTTCGTCGGGCGTCAGGTCACGCCCCTTGGGAACCTTCCACTCACGGGAATCCGTCCCGGGCGCCTCCCACTCGCGGGAATCCATGGGCCAAAGGTAACACGCAACACGCCAAACGGGTCGACTCCTCCCAAATGGCGCGTGAAAACTGTTTTCGGTTCCCCAATACGTCATAAGCATGAGTGTTTTTGAACCGGTCGAGCTATCGTGATCGACGTAATGGAGTGGTCCTAACGCCCCGGCAGGCCAGCCACCCTCGTTGGCCCGCTGAGGCGGTAGGCCCGTCCGTTTGCAATCCGATAGCGAATCATTACCGCCACGTGCCGATCCGCCCGATAAGTGATGGAGACCTGTCGGGAGTCAGCCGACCAGTGCGCATAAAAGGCATCGGCCCCGGTGTCGAGGGTCTCGCTGACCTCTTCGAGGGGACCGATCTTTCTGTTGGTCTGGGCGTCCATCAGGTAGAGGTGAAAATTGTCGTCGCCAAGCTCACCCTCACCGTGGGCCGCGATGGCGTAGTGGCCATCGGGCGACTGACCGTCGACGATCACGACGTATTCCCCGGGTTGGTAAGCATAGTTTGAAGTCGCACGCGCGGAAGGCAAGAGCGGCCCAAAGCCGATCGATGCAAAGGCGATTGCAGGAAGCAAGAAGCGGAGGTTCATTCCAGGTGATGCGTTGATGGTGGCTGATGGCCTGGCCTCCCGTATGGGGGCCCCCAAGTTCACGTGTCAACCCGGAGGCAAGGGTGGGGTTGCACAACATGTTGGCGGTGAAAGCGGCCATCTTTGTGGACTGTTTTTCGGTCGGTTCCGGTTGCGGCAGGGCCGTGCCGTCGCTTACATTTCAGCCTCAGCTCAGCCGAGCGTCCGTCCCCGTTTTAATAGACTCCGCCCGAACCAAAATCCATACCTTATTCAGGTGAGGCTTTCGCTTTTCGCCCCGTTCAATGAGCGCGTTGAAAGGTCTTTGTAACAACCGCGCGCCAGGTACCTTGGAACTCGCTATGTGATGCGGTTCAGAATTTTGTAAGAAATCCGGGTTCGGGGAACGCATAACGTTTCGTGGTGGGGTTAACTTCGGGTTGCTGAGGGCGTCACTCCGCTGCCAAAATCAAACGTGCCGCGCCGCAAGATCCCCGCCCGACCAGGGCGGGCGGATGGCTGCCCCGGTGCAGGAAGGAATGGGTTGACGAGGCGATCCGAACATCACTCACGTTAAGGCTTCTGATTGGATTGTCACACTCGCTTCAATGTCCGGGACTGTGGAAAGATTTCGCCTCAGGACTAACGTACTTTGCCTCGGAGAGTTTAAGCGGCGCAGGCGATCAGAAGAGGTAAGGCACCAGGGCTGCGGTCTGATGCGCATAGGTGGCGTATGTCTCCCCGAACTGGGAGCGCATCCATTGCTCCTCTATGCGGAGCTTGACCCAGAGTATGAGGACCATGAGGACGAAAGCAATAAATCCGCGCACCTGGGAGAGGGCGATCGCGGTGCCAAGCAACCCGGCCAGAATGCCGGTGTAGATGGGGTGACGAACCACTGCATAGGGCCCGGTGGTGATCAGTTCGTGGCCCTGCTTAATCGTCACGGAGCTGCTCCAGTTCCTGCCGAGGTGCTCTCGCGCCCAGACGGCGAAGAGAAGGCCGGCGACCATGACCGTAGCTCCCAGCCAGAAAGGCCAAAACCCGGCCGGCCAGGGCTGGAGGTAGAGCCAGCGCAGCGGGATGCGAGTTGTCGAGAACAGGGCGATCGCGATCAGGAAGGTGATGGCGCGCAGGATGCGCGAGGCGACGGGCTCGAGACGCCGGGTCGTTTTCGTAGCGACGGCTTTGATCTGCCAGTAGATGAGAAAGGCGATCCAGAAAACGGGAAACAAGGATTCGTAAAACCAGAGCACGCAGTACCTCCAGGCGTTGAGGATAAACATGGATCCACCACAGGATTCGGGAAAGGCGACGCACGACCACAAAACGGAAGTCGGCCGGAAGCCGGTCGGCGCGTTGCACGGCGGCGCTCTCTGATACCATTTCGCCGGCCATGGAGGTAAAGATTTTGCCTTCCTTCTCAGGGATTAGGTGCGCTGCCGGCTTTAAACCTGTTAAACCGTATAAACGGTCTTGGCCCGACGGGCCGGCAGAGATTAGCCCAGGGTTCCACCCTGGGAACGCACCCCTCCCCAGATCGAGCCCTGAAGGGGCGGCAGAAGGCGTCGCTCGCGGGTTCTGCCGCCCCTTCAGCAAATCCAACCCGGCGGGGCGGGCGTTTGTTAGGGAGGGCGTACAGGCGTGACGCCTTAGGAGGGCTCAATCGTTATTTTACGGTTATCCAGGGTAAACCCCGGGCTAAGTTTCGCCGGCCCGTTGGGCCTAAGACAAAATTTTACCTCGATGGTCATCGAAATGGTATGAGTTGCAGGATTCTTTTTTCAACGACCGCTTGCCGGACGCCGAGCGGACCGTCAAAACGCCCCGCTTCGGCTTGTTCTCCTTGGGCGGCCGGTACTGTAGGCTTTGCTTTTGCCGCTAAAGCCGCGCCCCAGGCATCCGAGTTTAGCAGGATCGTCAACGATGAGGGCTAAAGACTTAATGCCAGGGAAAACGCCCGGCCGGTGGACCGCCGAGGAGATCAAACCGCAGCTACTGCCGCGCATGTGGCACGAGTTGGTCGCCTACGTGGCCGTCAAGACGTTCGACTTTGACGCGGGTCGCAGCGCGGTCAACCTCGATAAACGTCCGGATTACCCCCTTTCGGGTTTTGACCTGGACGCGTTTTTCCAGGCCACCGGCAACTAAAGGCGCCAAAAGCTGACGCCGAGACCACGTCCTGGCCCCCGGCGGCGTTTTCGGGCCGGGTCGACCTTCTCGGCGCGCCGGGCGCGCCGTTCTTCTTGGGTCAGGATTCCGGCGAAGGGCGTCGATTGGCGAAGCCGCCGGGCGTTTTTGCCCGGATCGACCCACCGCTGTAGGGGTTGTTCGAGGGAGTTCGCGTCGAACAGGCCGAGCCACTCCTGCATCGCGTCCATCACCGAACGGGAAAAGCGGCCACCGTTGATGTCGTTGGCCAACCGCTCGCGCATGCCGGCCAAGACCTCCGGGTTTTGCCTCGGCCGCCGCGCGATTTCGCGGTGCAAAGCGAGGCTTCGCTCCTCCAGCCTGGCATGACGCGTTGGCATCCCTTCGCTCAAAGCAAGCGCACCATCGCCGTTTACGGGGGGGGTATTGAAATGTGACGCGAAGGCCCCCTCTATAAGGAAAATGGGGGAAAAGAAATGTATGTGCGGGGGATTTCCGGGAAAAGAGGAGACGGATTACCGGCATCGTCTTACCCCCCGGAACGCAAAAAACTTTCAGCCAAACAGATGACTCAGGGCCAGTTCAAACCCCGGTAACAAACCGGTCGACAGCACGTCACCCGGTTTGAGCACCTTCGGCGGTCGCCCGACATCTGCGCTGAACCGGTATACCTCGGCGGTCTTGCGCTTCGGATCGATGATCCAAAGCTCCGCCGCCCCGTTTTGGGCGTAACCAAGGCGTTTCTCGTTCCGGTCGTAACGCGCCGTTTTGGGCGAGAGCACCTCAATCACCAGGTCAGGAACCCCCACCGCGCATTGGTCGGTAAGCCGGTCGAGGTGAGCACGGGCAAAAAACATCACGTCGGGTTGGTAACGTTCTTCTCCCTCGGGCCCCTTTAGCCTCACCTCGAAAGGGGCTTGGTAAACCTCCCCCAGAGCTGGATGGGCCCTCAGGAACAGGGAGATTTCGACAAAGAGCTCCCCCGCAAGGCGTTGGTGGAAGCGGTTCGGTGGGGGCGACACAATCAGGTGACCTCGAATGTATTGGTGAGGCAGCACGCTCTCGGGCAGGGCGTCGAACGCCTCTACAGTCATGGGTTGCTCGATGGTGTGCATCGCGGACCTCCGGGGTTTACAGCGGAGGATACACCGGCCTGACGTTGCTGAGAAGGCCGGTGTCGATCCCGCCAGCGACCTGGGCCCCAGCTGCCATCTGGCTCAAGTCGTCCATTTCAGGATGCGCGCAAACGGACCCCTCCCGCTCGTACCTCGCGGGCTCCCTCCCATTCAAGCGGTGGCCTGCCCTGACGCCCGAACGAGACCTCGACGGCAAGGGGTGGGTATCGATCGCGAAAAGAAATGCTCATTTCCCTCCTGGTGCCCACTCGCTCAGCCGCCGCCGAACAGGGAGGATACGTCAACGTCCGTTCTTCCGGAGCGCAAAACCGGGGTGAAATGCTTCACTCCCCCCTCACCGTAGAAAGAAGATGCGCCCACGGCGCCGGCGTACGTCAGACATCCGATCGCCTGATTGCGGGGAGGCTTTTCTGACCAGCTCTCCATGTCGCTGTAGCCTAACCGGCTAATCGGTCAATACCGAGCCGTGATGGCCCAGGCAAGCAGGAGGATCAGGAGGGCTTGCATCGGGCCACGGACCCATAAGGGGGTCACGGGCCGGTCCCCGAGCTTCACGCCGGTTTGGGCCGCGTGAATGTTCGCGGGAAACACCGCGATGAGGAAAGCAATCAGGCAAATGCCGGCCGGTTGACGCATCTCCGGAAGCAGCAAGCCGATGGCACCGAGCATTTCCAGCAGGCCGGCCACCCACACCGCCCGTTTCGGGTCAGGCACCCAGGGGGGAACCATCTTTTCAAGGTCGGTGCGCATTCGGCCAAAATGAGCGGCCCCGGTGAAGCAGAACATGACGGCTAACGCATAGGCGGTCGACTCATGCCAAGTACGAAAAAGCGGAACGCCCCATGAGCCGAGGAGTCGAAAAAGGATCAAACTTCCCAAAAGCACGAACAGGACGATCATCGACGCAGCAATACATGAATCAAGCGCCGCCCGCGAGCAAGGTTTAGCCCAAAGCGGGGGGACGCGTGCGAGGCGCAACTTTGGCGCGGCGCAGGATCCCTCCTAAGGCGTGACGCCTGTACGCCCCCTCTAACAAACGCCCGCCCCGCCGGGTTGGATTTGTTGAAGGGGCGGCAGAAAATGCGAGCGACACCTTCTACCGCCCCTTCAGGGCTCATCGTTATTTTACGGTAACCCAGGGTAAACCCTGGGCTAAGTTCTACCGCCCCTTCGGGGCTGAAATCCGGTCGAAATTCCACCAAAACAACCATCTAAATTGGTGTAAGACCAATTCAACAAGGTGCGCAGCATGCTCCGGCGCCCCCCTGAGCCGATATTTTATCGGAATAACTGTTTGAATGGTATAAGTCGATCCCGGCCGGCCCACGCAGAATGCGGATCGCGTTACCGGCGAACGGTCCTTCCTGGGCACGGCTCTACCTCGATGCCCTTCCTTACTGCTTGATCCGCATTCAGGGATAAAGGTTTCCCGGCACATTGGGTACAGCCTGGGGAGACGGTCGGGACAGGGGTTGGCTGGCCGCCCTGGCTTAGGAGCGGTCATGAGCGGCGGGCTCCGCTCGCTCCTCGCGGTGGTCCAGACAACCGAAACCTGACTGCTGCCGGGGGAGCTACTCATGAGGCGAAGGCGCCATAGCCTTCAGGTCGATCGTTTCGGCCATCGCCTGGTAGCCCACCCGGTTAGGGTGCAACAGCTCCCCGGGGCCGCCGGTCGTCTGGTTCGGCTGCATGGGCGCTTTCATGGCGCCGGTGGCCGGGTCCAGCGTCGCCGCATCCATGTCCGCCACCGCATCAAATAACCTGCTGGTGCGGATGAAGTCGTTCACTTTCTTGCGTTCGGTGTCCACTTTGGGAAACCCATAGCTCCCGATCGGGCTGCCGAAACTCGACGGCAGCGTTGCCCCGATGACTTTGATGTTTTTAGCGTGCAGCCGCCCCACCACGTCCTTAAAGCCGTTGATCACGTCGTCGCCCGAAACGAGGCAGGCACCCAAGTCATTGATGCCTTCCAACCAGACGACGTAACGCAGGCCCGCCACACCGAACACGTCGCGCTCGAGGCGGACCGGGCACGGTTTACCGCCGGTGGCCAGTAAAAATTGCGATTACGCGCTAACCGCAACGGGCCGAAAGATTTTGGATCGCCGGGGGAGTATCGACCCCCTGGCCCGCGCGACGGCGCGGGATTCCAAAAACGCGGGGCGGAGCGGACGCTCCAGCCAACCGCCGGGAAGGGGCTTTTTGCTCAGCTCGTCTGAGGCAGCTGTCACTAGCCCGGTCCGGTCGGGTCACGGCCATAGTCGCCGTGGAGGATGGCCGATCCTGGGGAGATCACCTTCCGACGTGGAGTGCGCCTATTTCCGCAGGTACGGACCCGGGTGCCGGACGAGGAATGGAAGATCACCTTCGGCGCTGTTATCTGGTTTTCCGCCCTGAAGGCCGGCCAGCCAAGATAGCGGCTTACCCCCTGGAAACCTCCCGAATATCGGCTAAGGAGGTGTCGGCGCCGGAGCATGCTCCGTACCTGGCTGAATCGGTCTTAGGCCCAACGGGCCGGGAGAACATAGTCTCCGGTTTACGCCGGCCTCTCGGCGGCGTGCTTGCCCAGTTTCTTCAACAGCCGCAGCAAGGTCAGCCGCTCGCCGGTCGAAAGGACGCTGGCGGCCTGCTCCATCGCTGCGGCGTGCTCGCGGAACCCCGCCGTAATGAGCGCCCGCCCTTCGGCCGTTAGTTCAACCCGGCGCACCCGCCGATCACCGGCTTCGTCCCGGCGCGCCACAAGTCCTTTCCGAACCAGCCGGTCCACGGCGATACTGATCGAGCCGGGGGTAAGCCAGACCTTCGGTCCCAAGGCGTTGACCGGCAGGGGACCCTTGTGCAGCAGCGCCTCGAGGATGCGGAACTCGGAGTCGCCCAGTTGGGTTCCCTCGATGCTCTGCTGGGCCTGGGCGTTCAGCGCGTGGAAGGTTTTCATCAAGACCAGCCAGACGTGAACGCCGCGGTGGTCCGGGGGCAGGGGGGTCGTCTTTCGCCTCATCAGATTAACCTTGACTTAAATTATATTGATGTAAATACATTTTAAATCAAATGAACAGGACCTCTATCAAACTCGTCCCCACCTTCGCCCGCTGGCTGCTCGGCCTGGTCTTCCTGGTTTTCGGGCTCAACGGTTTCCTGCATTTTATTCCGATGCCGCCCCCGCCCGGCGTCGCCGGTCAATTCCTGGGGGCGCTCTTTGTCTCCCATTATCTGGTCGTGGTGTTTCTGCTCCAGTTAATTCCGGCCGCCTTGCTGCTGCTGAACCGGTTTGTCCCGCTCGCGCTGACCCTGCTGGGTCCGCTCATCGTAAACATCGTGCTGTTTCACGGGCTTATGGCGCCCGGCGGGCTGCCGCTGGCGCTCCTGGTCACCGCGCTCTGGCTCCTGGTGTTCTGGAGCATCCGTTCGGCCTTCGCGGGCCTGTTCCGGCCGCACGTCCCAACGCAGTAAATGAGGCGCTTGCACTTCAAGGTCTGACAAAGGTATGGAGATTGGCGTTGATAGTTTTCTGGCCGCCACCCTCGAGCCCGCCACGGGCCGGCCGGTCGACCCGGCGCGCGACCTGCGCCGGTGGCTCGAGGCGATCGTGCGGGCCGACGAGGTTGGCCTGGACGCGTTCGGCATCGGCGAACATCACCGGCGGGAATACCTGGATTCCGCGCCGGCGGTAATCCTGGCGGCGGCCGCGGCGCGCACCCGTCGCATCCGGCTCACCAGCGCCGTAACGGTGCTGAGTGCCGCCGATCCGGTCCGCGTGTTTCAAGAATTCGCCACGCTCGATCTGCTTTCGGAGGGCCGGGCGGAACTCGTGGCGGGGCGGGGCTCGTTTATCGAAGCGTTTCCGCTCTTCGGGCTGGACCTCAACGACTACGATTCGCTGTTTGCCGAAAAGCTGGAGTTGCTCCTGAAGCTGCGCGATGAGACCCACGTCCGCTGGTCGGGACGGCACCGGGCGGCCTTAAGCGGGCAGGCCGTCTACCCGCGGCCGTTGCAGGACCCGTTGCCGGTCTGGCTTGGGGTGGGGGGCAGTCCGGGCTCGTTTGTGCGCGCCGGCACGCTGGGGCTTCCGTTGATGGTGGCCATCATCGGCGGCGAACCGCGCCGCTTTCGTCCCCTGATCGACTTGTACCGAAAGGCGGGCCTGCGCGCGGGCCATTCCCTGGAGCAGCTAAAGGTTGGCCTCCACGCCTTAGGCTACGTGGCGGAGGATGCCGCCGCGGCCGTCGACGACTTCTTCCCGGGTTATGCGCAGAGCTTCACCGAGATTGGGAAGGAGCGCGGCTGGCCACCCGTTACCCGCGCGCACTATAACGCCCAACTGGGGCCGGATGGAGCGTTGCTGGTGGGCGATCCCGAAACGGTCGCCGAAAAGATCTTGCGCTTGGACGCAGCTTTGGGCGGCATATCGCGCCTTAACTTCCAGATGAGCGTCGCGGCCTTGCCGCACGCCAAGCTGCTGCGCGCGATTGAACTGCTTGGGACGCAGGTCGCCCCTCGGGTGCGAACCGCGCTCGGGTCCGGCTCCGGGGAGGCGCCGCTACGGAGACGGTCAGATCGTGCGGCGTGAATCGCATAGCCAGGCCGCCAGCGGCCACGGTAGAGGACCAGGATCACGGGCCCTTGACGCAATCGCGACTGCAGCCGGACGCAGCGTCCTTGAGCACTGAGTCGGAGGAGTGGGGGGGCGCCCTAAAACGCTGCTCCCGCGCCATCAACGGAAAGGGGCCATCTCCCTCCAATGGGTAGTTGACGCCTCGCGACCCCATAAAATAGATTGCGAAGGTAATCGACGGCTATGGCAAACTCCAGCATTCCTGGGTCCCTTGGGCACGATGTTCAGTTGGCGGACGCTCACGGAAGCTTGTGGCGCGACGTCGACTGTCACCGGGGGCATACGCCGGGGCCCATCCGCGTGGCAGACGCACCGGCGGACAAATCTAACAAGAAAGCGGTTAAAGCGCCTCCCGCTGCGACCAAAGTCGATACCATCATTCTACATATTTACGCGCCCATCATACCGGTGGGCCAGACACCGGGTAACAAGGGTTTCTCGCAGCAGGATTTTATCGACTGGTTCAAAGCTCCTGATGACGCGCGTCTCCCGGACGTTGGTAAATGGTCGGCAGAGGGCATCAACCTGGAGTTTTTTACCAACACCAAATCGGGGGTTAAAGACTTCGAAAAATCGCTGCAACGGAAAGGGGCGATCGTGGCGTACATCGGACATTCGACGCTGACGCCTCCCAGGTCGGCAAAAGACCCGGAGGGTCCCTCTCGCGGCCTAAGTCCTGACAATCCAAGAAAGGGGCCTGAAATCCCAAACGCCACCCTCAGAGCCTTACTGAGCAAATCCGCGGCCTCCCTCGTGATCATTGCCGCCTGCGATTCGAAAACCGCGGTTGGGAATCTGAGCGCCGGACCACCCATCATCGTCACGAACTCAGGAACCGATCGCGTGACCCTCATCCCGAGGATGGCCAATGCGGTAGCCACTTTTTTATTTCTCCTCATCGGCTGGGAAAGGGATGGGCAGGAACAGCCGAACCAGCCGCATCAGGGCGGCCACGGCACGATAAACGAGGCCTTGGCGGCATCGGCGGCTGAGTTCAAGGGAATGGACGACCGGTTTGAGCTGGTCCATGGGGATGGCTCGATAAAACTTTTTCCTTAACGGGGCGGCGGGCATCCGATCCGCCAGGCCTCACCTGCCGGGCCATCCGGAAACGCTTCTCAGTGCCAAGGGAGGTAAGGACGGCCCGTGCAAACGCACGGAATGAAGGCCGGCACTCGGCCGGGAACTCCAATCCTCCAGCAGCATCGAGCTGACCGTTCATCGACGGGGTGCCCATCAACCAGGTCTCCTCGCTTCAGACCTGCGGGTACACCGACCTGAACCTGCTGATCCCGGAACTGCTGGGCAGGGTGGAACTGGTTCGCGGGCCCTTCACCGTGAGGGCGGGCGACTTTTCCTACGGGGGCTCCGTTTTCTAAACGACGACGGATCAACCCGCACCGGGCCTTTACCTGTCGGGCGGAAACTTTTCCACGGGACGGGCCCTCGGCATTTACTCATTTGCCGCCGGGCCGCTGAACGGGTATGCGTCGCTGGACGCGGAAACCACCTCCGGGTACCGCGATAACCAGGATTTCAAGCGCACCAACAGCTTCGACAAATTATTTTTCCACCTGCTGGGTGGAACCGCGTCGGTGCGCTTCCGGGTGTACTCGAGCGATTTTGACGCCCCGGGTTATCCGGACCGCAGTTTGTTGCTTGCGGGCAAGCTCAGGCCTCAGAGCGCCGTCAATCAGACCGACGGGGGCAGCGTCGCACAGCAAAACGCGGTGCTCACGTACCGTCAAGACGACACCGAGGAGCCGATCACCGCCACGGCGTACCTCCTGCACAACGCCTTTAAACGCTGGGCCACGTTCAACTTGGTGCCGCAGGGCGAGGGGGCCGTGGTGATCCGATTCGGCCACCCCCCGGGGAGTACGAACCTGCCGACCTGCCGCGCCTCGTCAGGTTGGACGCTTACGCCGAGGGTCAAGCGACGGCCGTTTCGCTCCTCGGAGCGAAACCCGTCCGAACGGGGGTAGATTGGCTTGAAGAAAACGTTACGCAATGCACCGGTGGTCATGCGGTCGGGGATGATCACGGGGAGGACGACAACGGTTACTGGACCTCGGTCACGCAATCGGTTTTAGGCCCAACGAGCCGGGAGAACCTAGCCCAGGATTTACCCTGGGTAACCGTAAAATCACGATCCAGCCCTCAAGGGGCGGCAGAAAGCGTGGCTCACGGGTTCTGCCGCCCTTTCAGCAAATCCAAACCGGCGGGGCGGGCGTTTGTTAGGGAGGGCGTACAGGCGTGACGCCTTAGGAGGGCTCGATCGTGATTTGACGATCTCCCAGGGTAAATCCTGGGCTAGGATCTCGCGCCCCTTCGGAACTCAAAGCGGCCCGGGGGTCCGTCCGCCTAAGGGTGCGGGGAACCATCGACCAGAAGAAAGTATTTCCTGCATTGCTTGGCGTTGCCTTTTCGATTTGCTTTTCAATCCCTCATCGGTAGAAACCAAACGATGAGAGCGCACCTTACCGCCCTGTTGATCCTCGCGGCCTTTGGCATCACTTCCTTTGCAGGCGAGATTCGAGAGGGGGCCACCATGGAAGTGAAACCAAACTCCATCTGGTTCAAGGACGTCGCCAAATTAGCGCATTGGCAAGCGTTGAAAAAAAGTGGCCATGCCGCCGCCCTTGCCGCTTACCAGGAGCAAGCGCTTTCCCATCGGGATGCGTGGCAGTTTCTAAATCAACTCACCGTCAAAATCCTCCGTTATGATCCGGCAAAAAACCAGGTCAACATCGAAATGGAGACCCCGGGTCGGATGCTTGGCAGCACCTGGTTTCTGGACGCCAACGCCCTGGTGCGATAGCGCCGCCGCAGTGAGGGGCGATCCGGTGACGAAAAGACGAGGCGGCGGGTGGCGAAGGCCCTTGCAGGAGACGGGCCAGTTCGGGACGGTTTACGGCAGCGCCGGCGGTGACGGCGGGGCTTGACAATGCCGGCGCCGAGCCAATAGTCTACGCAGCCTTACCGCCACAAAGCGAGGAAGCCGGTGAAACCCCGGCGCGGTCGCGCCACTGTGATCGGATCCCGGCCTCCCATGGGCAGCAGGTTCGAAAGCCAGACCTTCCTTCGTGGCCCACGTAGCTTCCACCGGACGCAAGATCCTCAGGAGACCAAAACATGTCAGATACGGTTTTAAACCCGACCGCAACCGCCGAGCCCGTTCCGATTCCCGTTGGTGAACTGTTGCCCTGGCTCATTTTCGCGGCCGTGCTGCTGCTGGCGATCTACTTTGTCGGCGTGGAGGAAGGCGCCACAGCAATCTTCCCCGGAATGTATGTGCACGAATTTGTGCACGATGGGCGCCACCTCCTCGGCTTCCCCTGCCACTAAGTCCGAAAGGGACACCGTTATGGTTCGAAGCCTCCTCATCTGGGGAATGCTCGTCGGCATTGTGGCCGGGTTGTTAGCTTTCGGGTTCGCCAAGGCCTTTGGTGAAGCGCAAGTCGAGCGCGCCATCGCCTTTGAAGAGAAGCAGGACCGGGCTCAGGGGGACCCTCCTGAGCCGGCGTTGGTCAGCCGCGAAGTGCAAAGTGGGGTGGGACTGTTCACGGGGACGGTGGTCTACGGCACGGCGTTGGGCGGCTTGTTTGCGTTGGGGTTCGCCTTTGCTTACGGACGGGTCGGACCCCCAAGCGCCCGGGTGATGGCCGCGCTGCTGGCCGGGGCCGGTTTCCTTGCGCTCGTCTTGGTGCCGCAGTTAAAATACCCCGCCAACCCCCCGGCCGTGGGCCAGCCGGGGACCATCGGCTATCGAAGCGAATGGTTCTTTTTCATGCTTCTGATCTCGCTCGCCGCGTTGGTTACGGCGCTGATGATCGGCCGCAGTCTTGCGGGCCGGTGCGGGGGCTGGAACGCCGGGCTTCTTGCCGCAGCTGCCTTTGTCGGCCTCATTGTGGTCGCGCAATTTCTTCTACCGGACATTAACGAAGTCCCGGACCAGTTCCCGGCGGTGGTCCTGTGGCGTTTCAGGATCGCCTCGTTGGGCATGCAGCTAATCCTGTGGTCAACGCTCGGGTTATTGTTCGGCGCTGCGGCGGAGCGCGTGCTCTCGAAGCAAGGGCAAGCGTAGCGACCTGAACACGTAAACGGTCTAGCCCGAAGCTGTCTCTCATTTCCGGCCCACAGGGGCTGAGGATATGGGAGCGCTCGGGAAGTTCAGGCGCAGCATGCGGGATGGAATCATACCATTTCAACGGCCATGGAGGTAAGATGTTGCCTTCCTTCGCAGGCGCCCTGCCGGTGTTACACTCATTAGACCGTATAAGCGATCCGGGCCCAACGGGCCGGGAGACGGTTTGATGGCCTGAAGGACGAAAGGAACATAGGCCAGGGTTTACCCCACTGCCATCTAGTTAAGGGCGGGCGGATGGGGGCGCTTTCGTCCCGCAGGGACGGCTGAGGTTAGCCAGGGACTTCAGTCCCTGGACGGGGCATTTAAGAGCGATCGCGTCCCGTCGGGACGCCTGAAACGCTGGCCCGCAGGGTGCCGGCTCCCAAACGGCCGGCCAAACCCGGCGCGCCGCTTCGGGCGTCCCGAGGGGACGCAACCTTTGGGGGACGCCCGCACAGGTGCAGGCGCTAAAGTACCTGCCTAACCTCAGCCGTCCCTGCGGGACGAAAGCAATACCCGGCCTTGTATCCTTAACTAAATGGCAGTGGGGTAAACCCTGGGCTAAGTTCCTTTGGCCCTTCAGGCCATCAAACCGTCTCCCGCCCGTTCGGCCTAAGGCCGATTCGACCAGCTGCGGAGCACCCTCCGGCGCCCACACCCCCCCTGAGCCGGCATTCTACCGGGATAACTGTCTGAATGGTATTATCCGAGGCCGGCTGCTCGCGCGATCAGGAACAAACCTGCCCCAACGACGACGGCTCCGACGGCTCGCGCGACGCGATCACCGGCCGGTGCGAGGCGTTCGATGGTGACGGCCGCCGTCACCACCGTCATTGCCCGCAGGTCCATGACTCCGAGGATGAGAAGAACCATCGTCAGGCCGGCACAGCAGCGGCTGCAGTGGAGGCCCAGGCGCAGGCCGTATTGCCAGGCCGCTCCGGCATTTGCCGGGAGCGTAAGATCGCGCGCCGACGCTTCCCGGCAACAGGCAAGGTGATGCGCTTTCCACGCCGTGAACTGGAGCGCGCCGGCGATCAGGATGATCACGCCGGCCGCGGTCGGAATGGCGCGCGCCAGCGCCGGAAATTTCATCTCGGCTGCCGCCAGCGCGGCGCCCGAGGAAAATGCGGCGATTCCGAACACGGTCCACACGACGAAGTACCCCGCGCCCACGAGCGCGGTCAACCGGCCCGGGCGCGTCTCGCCTGTCCTGCCGACGGCCTGGCGGTAGCGCAACAGGATCGGCAGCAAGGATGGCAGCATCATTGCCACCATCATCACGACCCACATGCCGAGGAAAGAAGCCGCGGCGCCGGGCCACGTCTGTCCGGGCATCCGCATCCATGCCATCGACATTGTCCACCCGCCGGGCATCGGCATCCCGCCCATGGCCGACATGGACGCGCACCCGTCAACCGTCACCGCCGCGCTGGCGGCGAAGATCAGCGCCGAGATGCCAACGAACGATCGCCGGGAAGCTCGCTCGCAACTCATGCGTCGTGAGATCTCCCTTTCCCGACTGCGCCGATGACACCCACCGCCCGGCTCAGCGCTGGTTGTACTCGTCATGAAGCCGCCACCAAATGCCGGTCTCGTTGCGACCTTTGGGGGCGCGGTCGAGCCATTGGTACATGCCCCAAAGGCCGTCCAGTCCGCGCGCATACGTGGAATAGGTGTGGTAGACCACGCCGTCCTCAAGCGCAAACGCGCTCATGCCCGGCGCTTCGCGCGAATAGGTGGCCGCGTCGATTCCGGCCATGGCCGCGCACTGGTCACGCCCCGGGTTCGGCGTTGCACTATCTTCGCCATCCTCCCGCCGGTAGTTGTACTCGACGCGCCCCTCACGCTCTTGCTCCTCAGTGAACGAGACGTTGAAGTCGAAGTTAAAGTCGCTGCTGAGTGACGAGGCCCAAGGAAAGTTCCAGCCCATCCGCTGCCTGTACGCCTGCAGCTTCGCCAGCGGCGCCCGCGAAACCGCCCAGAGCATCACATCATGGTTGGCCAGGTGCACGGCGAATCCATTAAAGCCGTCCGCGATCGCCGAGCAGGAGGGGCACCCCGCCGTGTAGTCGGGCCCGAACATGAAGTGGTAGACCAGGAGCTGCGAGCGCCCTCTGAAGAGGTCTGCCAGCGAGGCCCTCCCCTCATCGGTCTCGAATCCGAACTGTTTGTCAACCCGGATCCACGGCAACTCCTGGCGTCGCCGCGCCAGTTCGTCGCTGCGCCGCGTTAGCTCCTTCTCCGCCTCGAGCAGCTCAAGCCGCGCGGCGAGCCACTCTTGACGTGTCCCGGTCATGTGTCTTGTCATCGTTTTCTCTTTCTCTCCGTTGAGTGTTCTGCGTCGTTCGTTTGTGTGTTCCGTTTGGCAGTCGTCAGTTAGATTAGGGCCCGGCCTCAAACGGTGGGAGTGACAAGTGTGACGGGATTTCAGATGGACTCGCCAATCATGGCAGCGGCGCGTTCGCTTGCGGCGGGTGATCCTCTCGGCGCACTGAACCGGGTCGCCTTGCGTGACGACGCGCCTGCGCTAGCGCTTCGAGGCATCGCGATGGCGCAACTCGGCGACCTGGTGCGAGCGAGAGCCCTCGTGCGGCGCGCGGCGCGCGCCTTCAGCCCGAAAGAGGCCGTGGCCCGCGCGAGGTGTATCGTCGCCGAGGCCGAGATTGCGCTCGTCTCCCGCGACCTGGGCTGGCCCGCAAAAGCGCTCGATGCAGCGCGGGCGACGCTCGAAGAACACGGCGACCGGTTGAATGCCGCGCACGCGCGGTACCTCGAGGTCCGCCGCCTCCTCCTGATCGGGCGTCTCGACGAGGCGGAACGCAGCCTCGCCGGGCTGGACCCCGGGCCCTTGCCGCCCGCGTCGAGAGCCGTCCATGAGTTGGTCGTTGCGGCGATCGCCCTGCGACGCCTCCGGACGAAGACGGCGCGCGACGCGCTCGCGCGGGCCGGGCGCGCCGCGCTCCATGCCCGTATCCCTGCGCTGACGGCAGAGGTCGAAAACGCATCCCTCGCCCTGAACACGCCCGCGGCGCGCCTGATTGCGCATGGCGAGCAGCGCCCCCTCCTGCTCGAAGAGGTTGAAGCGTTGCAGGCGTCGAAGGCGCTCGTGGTTGACGCGTGCCGTTACGTCGTGCGTGATGCGGGCACGGTGGTCTCGCTCGCAAGGCGTCCGGTGTTGTTCGCGCTCGCACGCGCGCTGGGCGAAGCGTGGCCGGGCGACGTGCCGAGGGGCACACTCATCGCGCGGGCATTCCGGGCGAAGCTCGCCGATGAGTCGCACCGCGCCCGGTTGCGAGTCGAACTCGCGCGGCTTCGGACGGTGCTTCGGACGCTGGCCGGCGTGACCGCGACGAAGCGCGGATTTGCGCTGGTGCCCCGTCGCGCACGCGAGGTCATCGTCCTGGCGCGGCCCGTTGAGGAGGAGCATGCGGCGGTGCTTGCCTTCCTCGCCGACGGTGAATCGTGGTCGAGTTCGGCCCTCGCACTTGCCCTTGGGACCAGCCAGCGCACCGTCCAGCGGGCCCTCGACTCGCTTGCGAACGCAGGCAAGGTGCAGGCGTTTGGTCGCGGGCGAGCGCGCCGTTGGATAACGCCGCCCCTGCCGGGATTCACGACGACCTTGTTACTCCCTTCTCCACTACCGAGTGATTAGGATGAACGTATGAACGAATCACCGGCCGAAATCCTCCGTGAATTTGGACCTTTTCCGGGTATCGACGGCGTGCATGGCGTCACGTATGACGGCCGGCACGTCTGGTTTGCGTCCGGAGACAAGCTGAACGCCTTTGATCCGGCGAGCGGCCGGATACTGCGCTCGATCGAGGTCGCCGCGGATGCAGGAACGGCCTTCGACGGCCAGCACTTGTTTCAGCTTGTCGAGGATCGCATCCAGAAGATCGACCCGAAGACCGGCCGCGTGCTCGCGGCGATTCCGGCCCCCGGCGGCGGCGGTCACTCGGGACTCGCGTGGGCCGAAGGGACGCTCTGGGTGGCGCAGTATCACGACCGGAAAATCCATCAGATCGATCCCCAAACGGGGGCGATTCTTCGCACAATCGAGTCCAGCCGTTTCGTTACCGGGGTCACCTGGGTCGACGGAGAGCTCTGGCACGGCACCTGGGAAGGTGAGGAGAGCGATTTAAGGCGCGTCGATCCTCGAACCGGAGAGGTCCTGCAGAAGCTCGACATGCCCCCCGGGGCGGGCATTTCGGGCCTCGAGTCCGACGGCGGCGATCGGTTCTTCTGCGGAGGAGGAAGCGGCGGCAAAATCCGAATCGTCCGCCGGCCCGCGCGTTCTTGATCACAGTATGCAGCGATAAACCAGAAGCCCGCCCGTATTGCCCCCGCCAAAGGAAAACACCAGGCGGCCTTTGGCCCGTCACCTTCCCGCAGCCGTTAATATTTTTTCGTTTCGATGTTATTTTATCATTGATCTTCACAGGCCCATTCGTGTACCTGTCTCCCCTGTTCCTGCCCCCCCGCAACCAAGCGCAGGTAACCGTCTAAAATTCCCCCCAAAACATGAAAACCATGCGCACGCCGCGCACCCGAAACGTCGTTACGCCGAAGCAAACTGGCTTATTCGTCGTTGGAACGCTGACCTTGACGTGCCTTCTGCTGTCCGTCCTATCCCTCCGAGCCGATGAAGCGCCGCTCAAGATCGGTGTCCTCGTGACCCTCACCGGACCGTTCGCCCAGTTGGGTGCGGACGGCGCTGACGGAATCAAGATCGCCGTTGATGAGTTCGGCGGGAAAGTCGCCGGACGTCCCATTCAGATTTTCACGGAGGACAGTGCGGCCGATCCGGATAAGGCGATCGAGAAGACTCGCGCGTTGGTGAAACGTGACGGCGTTCAGCTCATCCTTGGCCCCCTGAGCGGCGCCGAAGGGGAAGCCGTGAAGAAGAACGCCGATGAATGGTCCAACACCACGATTGTAGTTGCCGGCGCGGCGGCGGAGGATATCACGATGCGCGGGGTGAAGCCGAATGTCTGGCGCACGTCGTACACCGGTGCCCAGCCAATGTTTCCGCTGGGCGAATGGGCTTTTAAAAACGGCTACAAACGCGTGGCGATCGTGGCCGAAGATTATGCTTTCCCTTACGCCCAGGTCGGCGGCTTTATGCTGACCTACTGCCATGCCGGCGGAAAGGTCGCGAAGAAATTTTGGATTCCCCTGGGAACGAGCGATTACAGCGCGATTTTCCCCCAGCTTCCTCCGGACATTGACGCCCTCTACGTGGCGTTGGGCGGCACCGATGCCGTAAACTTTGTTAAGCAGATGCAGGAGTTCGGCCTGCTCGGGAAGGTCAAGCTCCTGGGCGGCACGGTAACCGTCGATGCGAGCCAGCTCGCGTCTGTCGGTGAATTGATGGACGGCATCGTCTCCGGCTCGATCTTCAGCGGCGACCTGACGACCCCGGAATTCAAGGCGTTCGACCAGGCCTTCGAGAAGCTGCGCCAGCGGCCGCCGTCGCTGTTCGCGGAAAACTACTATCGCGCGGCTAAGTGGGCATTTCTGGCCCTGCAGAAGGTTGGCGGTAAGATTGAAGACCAGCAGGCGTTCCGGGACGCGCTGCAAGGAACGTCTTTCAACGCCCCGGCCTCACCCGTCTCCTTTGACCAGTACCATAACGTGGTTACTGACGTTTACCTCAACCAGGTCAAAAAGATCGGCAATGAATACCGCAACTCGGTCATTCAGGTTTACCCCAAAGTCAGTCAGTTTTGGAACATCAGCCCGGAAGAGTACCAGAAGCAGCCATCCTACGGGAGGACCTTTCCGGATTGCCCATGAGCGCCGTTCTCCTGGACCGGGTTTCGCGGCGGTTTGGGGGGCTTTTCGCGGTAAAGGAAATCTCGCTCAAGGTGGAACCCGGTGCACGCCTCGCCATCCTGGGCCCGAACGGTGCCGGCAAATCGACGCTGTTTAACCTGATTACGGGCGACCTGCGGCCGACCTCGGGCCGGATCGAGCTCTTCTCGCGCGATGTCACGCGGCAGCCTGCGTTCCGCCGGTCGCGGGCGGGCATCGCGCGCACCTACCAGGTATCGGCCCTGTTTACGGACCTCGACGTAGCACATAACCTGTACCTCGGAATCCTGGGCAACTCGAAGCGGCGCTACGATTGGGTCCGCCTGGTCCGGCGTGATAAGGAGCATTTGCGGCGCGCCGAAGAGATTGCCAGAACGATGGGACTGGAAAGCCGGTTCCGGTCCCCCGTGGCTGAACTCTCGCACGGGGAGCGCCGCCAGTTGGAGTTAGGCCTGGCCCTCGCTGGAAACCCGCGGCTCATCCTGCTTGACGAGCCGGCTGCCGGGCTCTCCCCCGCTGAGCGCAACCACTTGCGAGAACTGCTTTCCGACCTGCCGAGGGCGGTGACGCTGGTGTTGGTCGAACACGACATGGACATCGCCCTTCGCGTGGCGGATCGCGTCGCGGTGCTGGATAACGGGCGGCTGGTTGCCGAAGGCGATCCGCAGGGAATCACGACCAATCCCCTGGTGCAGGAGATTTACCTTGGTACAAAGCACGGAGCCTGAGCCCTTGCTGACGGTTGACGACGTCCACGTCTACCTGGATTCTGCGCACGTTCTGCAGGGGACCTCGCTGACGCTAACCCAAGGCGTGGTCGGGATTGTCGGCCGGAACGGCATGGGCAAAACCACGCTCGTGCGCACGATCATGGGACTCACGCCGGCCCGGCGCGGTCACATTCGTTTTGCCGGTCAGGACATTACGAATTTAAGAACCCACCAAATTGCCACGCGGGGAATCGCTTACGTTCCGCAAGGGCGTGCGGTATTTCCTTCGCTAAGCGTGCATGAACACCTGAAAGTGGCCGCCCGCGGAGCAAGGGCGGGCGGTTGGACCCCGGACCGGGTTTACGACCTGTTCCCGCGTCTGGCGGAACGGCGCAGGTTCGGTGGCGGATCGCTTTCCGGCGGCGAACAACAGATGCTGGCGATCGGCCGCGCCCTGGTCACCAACCCGAAACTGCTGGTGATGGACGAGCCCTCCGAAGGCTTGTCCCCGGTCATCCTTGCACACCTGATTGAGACGTGCGGGGTTCTCATCAACCAGCAGATGCACATTTTGATCGTTGAGCAGAATCTGCACTTTGTAAGTTCGCTCGTGCGTGACGAACTCCTGATCATGCTCTCCGGCCGAATCGCCAACCGCGTTTCGGGTCAGGTACTGCTCAAAGACCAGGCGCTCCGGGAGCGCTTCCTGGGGGTGGCCCTCGGTACCGGCGCCGGTCATTAGTTCTGCAACCCTCATCCATCACCGAATCAGCCCCATGAAACAGTATTCACGCAGTGAATTTCTCGATCGCCTCAACCAAAAGCGTCGCCGCGGTGAGCCGCTGGTCATGGGCGGCGCCGGCATCGGCCTGGTGGCAAAGGTCGCCGACCGGGCAGGCATTGACGCCATCTTCATCTACAATACCGGCCCGTTTCGGATGGACGGTCACGGCTCTTTGTCGGGTTACCTGGCGTACGGCGATTCCAATCAGATGACCTTGGATCTTGGACGGCACGTGCTCCGCGTCGTGGAAGAATCCCCCGTCATCGGCGGGATCGGCGCCGCGGATCCTTACCGCGACATCGACCAGCTACTCGATGAAATGATGCGGTTAGGCTTTTCGGGCATCACTAACGTACCCACGGCGGGGTTGTACGACGGAACCTTTCGTAAACACATCGACGCCACGAACCTGGGTTACCCGGAAGAAGTCAAGCTCATCGAGCGCTGCCGCCGGCGAGACATCTTCACCTCAGCGTACGCCTTCGCTCCCGATGAATGCCGGATGATGGCTGATGCGGGCGCCGACATCATCAGCCCGCACGTGGGCCTCACCAGCGGCGGCCTGATCGGTGCGAAAGAAGTTCCGGATCTCGACCAGGCGTGTGAGAAGCTGTCAGCGATGTGCGAGGCAGCCCGGGCCGTTCGATCCGACGTGATCGTTTTAGCCCACGGCGGCCCGTTCGAAGATCCCGCTTCCGTGCAGGTCGCGTTCGACCGGACGCCCGTGGACGGTTTTCTCGGAGCATCCTCCATCGAGCGATTGCCCGTCGAGCGCGCCATCACGGACATCGTGCAAGGATTCCGGGCCCTCAAACTGGGCCGGCGCCAGCCTGCGGGTTAGGGCGGAGGGGGGATTGCTTTTCCTGGCAGGTTTAAAGGAGGAATAAAGGAGGAAAACCGATGCCCACCGTCGTTCTCGCCGGAACTCTGGACACCAAGGGCCCGGAATACGAGTTTGCCCGCGCCCGCCTTCTCGAACACGGGGTCACCCCGTTGGTCGTCGATTTCGGTATCCTTGGTGAGCCCGCCTTCGCGCCGGATATTCCGGCGGACGAGGTGGCGCGGGCCGGCGGCAAACCGCTGTCGGAGCTGCGGTTTGCGCGGGAAGGTTCCGACACCCGCGTCGTGGCCCTCGAGACCATGGCCAGGGGCCTGATCCGGATCTTTGCGCAGCTCCGCGCCGAAGGAAGGTGCGACGGGGTGCTGGGACTCGGCGGCTCCGGCGGGACCACGGTCATCAGCGCGGCCATGCGAACGTTGCCGTTGGGACTCCCCAAAGTGATGGTTTCCACGCTGGCTTCCGGCAACGTCGCCGGCTTTGTGGGGACAAAAGACATTTACATTGCAAACTCGGTTACCGACATTGCCGGCCTGAACCGGGTGTCGCGCAAGCTCATCGCCAACGCCGTCAATGCGATCGCCGGCATGGCCCTCGGGGCGGCGGCGTCGCCCGTGCAAGATCATCGACCGCTCGTTGCGATCACGATGTTTGGCGTTACGACCCCCGGTGTCCTCCGGATCGTTCGACGGCTCGAGCAGCACGGGTTGGAGACGATCGTCTTTCATGCCGTCGGTTCAGGCGGCCGGTCCATGGAAGCGATGATTGACGAGGGCCTGATTGATGGCGTGATCGACTACACCACCAGCGAGCTGACCGACAATTACCTCGGCGGCATCTTTTCGGCCGGGCCTCATCGGCTCGAGGCGGCCGCCCGGCGCGGAATCCCTCAGGTGGTGGTTCCGGGTGCATTGGAAGTTATCAACTTCGGCCCGCGACACACCCTCCCGGCCGTGTTCGACGTTCCCGAACGCAAGCTGATCGTGCACAACGCCAACGTGTGCGCGGTAAGGGCAAACGCGCAGGAGTGCGCGGAACTGGGGCGCATCTTCGCTGAGAAGGTTAACCGCGCAACCGGCCGAACGGCCGTCCTCCTGCCGTTGAGAGGGAAGGACAAATATGAACAGCCGCCGGACGGGTTGTGGATCGATCCCGCGGCCGATAAAGCGATGTACGACCAGATCCGGCAGAACCTTCGCGCCGACATTCCCCTCCGGGAGATAGACGCCAACATCAACGATCCGGCGTTCGCGGATGCGACCACCGACGTATTCCTGGACTTGTGGCACGCGGCCCATCCCGCGGCGGCCTGATCCTATGAACGTGCGCGAATTTCTCGAGCGGATGGTAGAAGGGCGCCGGCAGCGGCGGCCGATGATCTGCGCCGGGGTGGGCAGCGGCGTCACGGCAAAAGGCGCCGTGGACGGCGGGGCGGACCTTCTCGCCGTTTACAACACGGCCGTCTACCGCATCATGGGGTTACCGACTGCGCTGGCCTTTTTACCGTACGATGATGCCAACCGGTTGACCTTTGATGTCCTGCCGCAAGTGATTGCCGCGGCCGGATCCACCCCGGTGCTTGCGGGCATCGGCGTCCATGACCCGCGCGTAGATCTTGACAGGGTGCTCACCCAGGTGGCCGATCTGCGCGTCGCGGGCGTTACCAACGAACCGTTCATCGGCATTTATTCCCCGGACCTGCGGGCCCACCTGGAAGCGGCAGGACTCGGTTTCGGGCGCGAGGTGTCGTTGGTTCGTCAAGCGGTCAAGCGTGGTCTGCTAACTCTGGGCTGGGTATTCGATTCAAGCCAGGCCGCCGCGATGGCGGAGGCCGGCGCTCATCTCCTGGGAATCAACCTGGGCTTGACCACGTTTGGCTCAAACGATCCAAACCGCCTTGACCAGGCCATCGGAGCGCTCCGGGAAATCGCCAACGCTGCGCAGAGCGTCCGCCGCGACGTTTTCACCCTGATCCATGGCGGCCCTTTCAACGACCCCGAAGCCGTTGCAGCCGCGCTGCGTGCGACCGGCGCTGACGGCTACGTCACCGGATCGACGGCCGAAGCCGGCCCGGTCCGTACCGCCGTCGCCGACGCGATCCGGCGCTTCAGGACAGCCTCAACCTCGCCAGCAAGCCGAGAATGAATAACACGTTTTTATTGATCATGAACGGCCTCACTTACGGGGCCCTGCTTTTTATCGTCTCGAGTGGTTTCACCCTCATTTTCGGCCTGATGAGGATCGTCAACATGAGCCATGGGGTCTTCTACATCCTGGGGGCGTACGTAAGCTATACCGTTCAGAGCAAGACCGGCAATTGGGTTGTCGGCACGCTCGCCGGCACCGCGGCTGTCGGGCTGATGGCGCTCATCGTCTATCAACTGATCAACCGCGTAAACGGGGACCTGCCGCGTACGTTATTGACGGTCGGCATTGCCATGATCCTGGCCGACTTCTGCCTTTGGGCATGGGGCGGCCTACCGCTTACTTTGCAGGCGCCTGCGCAGTTGCGGAGACCCGTCATTCTCGGTAGCTTCATTTACCCGGGATTTCGGTCCTTCGTCCTTGTCACGGCCGTCGTCATCGGCTTGGCGCTTTGGGTACTGCTGCACCATACTAAGTTCGGCGCCATCGTCCGCGCGGGAGTCGACAACCGGTGGATGGTTGCCGCGTTAGGAATTAACATCGAACGCATCTTTGCGCTGACCTTTTTGTTAGGCGGCCTCCTGGCCGGGTTCGGGGGCGCGATCGGTGGCTCTTACCTTGCCTTCGGTCCCGGAACGGATTTCATCATTTTGACCTACGCACTCGTGGTCGTGATCCTCGGCGGGATGGGGAGCCTGGCCGGCTCGGCCGTCGGGGCCGTCGTCGGCCTGGTGGACAGCTTCGGCCGGACTTACTTCAGCGAACTCGCCATTTTCCTCCTGAGCGGCACGTTGATTCTGGTGTTGGCCTTCCGGCCTCAAGGTCTCTTCGGGAGGCCCGGTTGATGCGAAAAGAATTCTCACCGTTAGTCGCCGGTCTCGTGGTGGCGCTCATCGCGATGACCGTCCCCGTATGGCTGGGCGGCTACTACGTGCAGTTAGCTACCCGCAGCCTGATCATCAGCATGGTAACGATGAGCTTTGTTCTGCTGGCCGGCTACAGCGGCATGGTATCTCTCGCGCAAATGGCTTTTTTCGCCATGGCCGGGTACGTGATCGGCGTCGGCGTAAAGACCCACCAGTCGTCATTCGCAGTCGCGATTCCGCTGGCGGTCTTCGGGGCAACGCTGCTGAGCGCCCTTTTCGCAACCGTCGCAATCCGAGCTCAGGGGAATTACTTTCTTATGATGACCCTGGCTTTGGCCCAGTTGTTTGAGGGCGTCGCGATGCAGTGGGCCTCCGTGACGAACGGCTACAACGGAATCGCCGGCATACCGCGTCCGGTTCTGTTCGGCCGTTGGTCCTTGCAGGATACGACGCCGTTGTACTACGCCGGCCTGGTTTGTACGGCCGGCTGCTTTGCCCTGCTTCGCCATTTGTTAGGTTCACCGCTCGGACTTTGCTTTCGGGGCGTCCGGGAAAACCCGCGCCGGCTGGCCGCTCTTGGGTTTAACGTGCAGATGTACCGATTCATCGCGATCGTGGTTTCAGGTGCCGTGGCCGGTGTAGCGGGGGTCCTGGGCGTTTTTCAGAGCGGGGTGATTGCGCCGCACACCGCCAATCTGCAAAGCGCCGTCATGGTGGTAATGGCAGCCCTGGTTGGGGGCGTATCCCGACTCGAGGGCGCGATCCTGGGCTCGTTCGTGACTGTATTTCTGATTGCGGTGACGAGTTCTTTAACGCCTCGCTACTGGATGATCGTCGGGGCGATCTTCACCGCCGTCGTGATTTTTTTGCCGAACGGCTTGTTAGGGAAGCGGCTCCGCCGAAAGCGGCGGGATGAACGCCTTGTGGATCGCCCGGCGAGCGCCGATGGATTAGCCAAGTAGTGAAGTTAAGGCCACGGCTGCCCCCAAGCGGGATTCAGGGCTGGCCGGATCCCGCCGCCATTTGCGCCCGTGCAGGAAGGTTGATCCAGGTTCGACTAAGCCAAAGTTCATGGAAGCTCTAAACGGATCGCCAACGACCGATCCGCCTTTTTCCAGGGCGGTTCGCCAGGAACGAATCGCCGAATACGTGTTGCAACATTCTTCCGTTCGGGTCCAGGAACTTGCTGTGAGGTTCAACGTCAGCATCATGACGATCCACCGGGACCTCGAAGACCTGAAACGGCAGGGCGTACTGCGCAAAGTACGAGGCGGCGCCACCGCCCGACCGTCGAGCCTTTTCGAGAGCGACATCCGTTACCGGATCAGCGTAACCCCATGCGAAAAGGCGGCCATCGCGCGCGCGGCCTCCCGGCTGGTCGAACCCGGACAGGCGGTGATGCTCGATGACTCAACCACCTCGCTCGCATTCGCGAAGCTCCTACCTGCGTTCGAGTACCTGACGGTTATCACCAATTCGCTTTCCGTCCTGCGCGAGCTCAGCCCTCACAAGCACGTTCATTTGGTGGCGCTCGGGGGTGACTACCTGCCCCAATACGACGCGTTTGCGGGCATCCTGTGCGAGCAAGCGATCACTTCTCTTCGGGTCAACTTGCTCTTCACCTCCACGTCGGCGGTGCTCGACCTGGTGGCTTATCACCAGGAACAAGGAATCATTCAGGTAAAGCGCGCAATGATAAATTCAGCCGAACGCTCCATCCTGCTGGTCGACAGTACGAAATTCGGACGGTCCGCGCTCCATCAGTTAGCACGGTTGCAGGATTTTGACCTGGTGATCGTGGACGACCGGTTGGCAAGCCCGGCATTGCAGGGCATGCGCAATGCCGGCGTAAACGTGGAATTGGCGACGGTCGACGATTCGACGTGAGCTTAATCGCCGCTGAACAGGAAGGACGCATCGATCTCGACGCCGGGCAAAGCCTGCGGCGATACTTTGCCTTCCCTTACGATCGCCGTTTCGTAACGGTCAGCGTGAAGCGTAAAGACGCGCAGGCAGCGGTTCCGAACGTCCACCACCCAGTATTCCGGGATTCCGGCCTGCCGGTAGAGGTCAGCCTTAAAACCCAAGTCGCGGGTGAGGGTGCTATCGGAAATTTCAATGACCAACAGCACATCCGTTGCGGTGAGGTGCCGCCGGCGGCTAACGCCGGAGCGGTAAATCACCAGGTCCGGTTCGGGTACGTTGTGCCGCGGGATGGGCAAGGAACGTCCGGGTCCCACCCCGAAACGGTCGTCCTCCCGGCGATTGAAGGTTCTGGTTAGGGTATCCAGGATCCAGTGGTGTTCGGGGCCGATGGGCGCCATGGGGATGAGTTGACCGTCCAGCAGTTCGACGCCCGCATCCTCCTCAAGAATGCCGGCCTCGACCAGCCGGTAATACTCCTCAATGGTAAAGCGGCGCACGGCGTCGAAGTGGACCGGCGGCGTTTGAGTACGGGTGGTCATAGGGCAGGCGGTCGCCTCTGCAATTGGTACTGAAACATACCTGGTCATACGCCAGGGCGCATTCTTTAAACTTGAAGGTGCCCGGTGTTAATACCATTCAGGCCCCTTCTCAGGATGGTTGAGCCGGCTTCAGCCCCAAAGGGGCGGCAGAACATGGGCCGGGGTTTACCCCCACAGGCACTAAAGTGCCTGCCTAACCTCAGCCGTCCCTGCGGGACGAAAGCAATACCCGGCCTTGTCTCCTCAACTAAAGGGCAGTGGGGTAAAACCCTGGGCTAAGGTCTGCCGGCCCGTTGGGCCTGAGACAACATTTTACCTCGATGGCCATCTAAATGGTATAAGCCGCTTCGGGGCGGACGCGGCGGCATGTCGGCTACTCCTCACCATTGGCGGTTACCGGCTGCGGCCGATTCCTGCGGAGAAGCGCAGCACCTAACGCCTCGATCCGCAAGGGCTTGCTCAGGTAATCATCCATGCCCGCCAGCAGGCATCGCTCCCGATCCCCGACCATGGCGTGAGCCGTGAGCGCAACGACCCAGGTCCGTCTGAGCAGGCCGAGGGCTTCCCGGCGCCGGATTTCGGCTGCGGTTTCGTAACCATCCCGCCCCGGCATCTGGCAATCCAAGAGCAGCGCCTCATAGGTGCTGCGCTCCAGGGCCGCGAGCGCTTCGTCGCCGGTGCCCACCACATCGGCCGAATAGCCCAGTTTGCGCAACTGCGCCAGCGCCACGCGTTGATTGACGGGGTTGTCTTCCGCCAGCAGGACCCGGCCGGCAGGCCCGCCCTCCCCGGGTGTTCGGGACGGCGCGGCCGCCGCTGAACGCGGCAAAGCTTGCGGTTCGAGAACCTCGGTCAGGCAATCCATAAGGCTGGACTGGCGCACGGGTTTGGAACGCCAGGCACCAATGCCGGCGGCCCGGAGCGCCTCCGCAGCCGGCGTTTTGCCAAAGGGCGTCAACAGCACCAAACGCGTCGCGGCCAGGCCCGGCTCCGCTTTGACGGCCCGGGCCAGGGACAAGCCGTCCGTCTCCGCAATCTCAAGATCAAACAGCATCAACCGATAAGGGTCCGCCTCGGTCACGGCGCGCCGCAGGCGACTCAGGGCGTCTTCGGCGCTGCGGCACGCGTCGGCCCGCAGGCGCCATGCCGCGAGTTGCCGGCAAAGCAGTTCGCGCCCGGTGGCGTTGTCGACCACGACCAGCGTGCGCGCGTCGAGCAAACCTTCATTTAACTGCGCGCTCGGGGCCGCCGCGGGCTGTTTTGCCAATCGCACGAGGAACCAGAACCGCGACCCTTGACCCGGAGTGCTTTCCACGCCGATGCAGCCGCCCATGCGTTCCACCAGTTGCCGGCAGATGGCCAGACCCAAACCCGTTCCGCCGAACTTGCGCGTCGTCGAACTGTCGGCTTGCACAAACGCCTGGAACAACCGCCCCTGGGTTTCGCGCGAAATGCCGATGCCGGTGTCCCGGACCTCGAAGCGCAGCAGCGCGTCGGCCGCCGTGTCGTGCTCGCACGTTACCCGTACGGCCACCTCGCCGGCAGCGGTGAATTTTATAGCATTGCCGACGAGGTTGGTCAGGACCTGGCGCAGCCGGCCCGGGTCGCCCCGCAAACAGGTGGGCACTTCCGGCGCGACGCCACCGACGAGCTCGAGCCCTTTGCCTTGCGCCTGGCTCGCCAGCGTCTCCAGGGTGTCCTCCACCAGCCGGCGCAGATCGAAATCAAGCGCTTCAAAGTGCAGCTTGCCCGCCTCGACCTTTGAGAAGTCCAGGATGTCGTTGATCACAGTTAAGAGGGCTTCACCGCTGGTGCGGATGGTCTCGGCAAGCTCACGCTGCTCCGGCGTAAGGGCCGTGTCTAGGAGGAGCCCCGCCATGCCGATGACGCCGTTCATGGGCGTGCGGATCTCGTGGCTCATGTTGGCCAGGAAATCGCTTTTGGCGCGGTTGGCCGCTTCGGCGGCCGCCTTGGCGTCGCGTAAAGCCTGCTCGGCACGTTTGTGCTCGGTGATGTCGATCACCATGATGCCTGCCGCTTTGACCTTTCCGTCGGCTCCTTTGATGGGGAAGTAAGAGCATCGCCTGCAGCGTTCCCCGGGGAAACCGGGGTTTTCGGCAGTGATCTCCACGTCGAGGATGGGTTCGCCGGTGGCGAACACTCGCTCCAAGATGGCCTTAAGCATCGGGACTAGCCGTGCAGGCACGACATCCAGCATGCGTTTACCTGCATGTTCGTGCGCAGGCAGCCCGCTCATAGCGGCTAAGCGGCGGTTGACTTTTATGTACCGCAACTCAGGGTCCACCAGTGAGATGGCAACCGGCGAGGCGTCGAAGTAAGCATCCAATTGCGCTTCCCCTTCCCGCATTGCCTCTTCGGCCTGTCTGTGTTCTGCAACTTCGGCCGTCAGTTGGGCCGTGCGCTCCTGCACCCGCTGCTCCAGGGATGCCAGTCCGCTGCGCAGCGCCTCTTCGGCTTGCTTTCGCGCAGTGATGTCTCGGGCAATTTTCGATGCACCGATGATGCGCCCGCCGCTATCCCGGATCGGCGAGATCGACAAAGATACCGGAACGAGGCTGCCGTCATGGCGACGGCGCACGGTCTCATAATGCTCGATCCGTTCACCACCGCGCAGACGCGCGAGAATCTGCGCCTCCTCTCCGCGCCGGTCGGGCGGGATCAGCAGCAAGATGGATTGGCCGATCACCTCGTCCGGGCGATAGCCAAAGAGGCGTTCGGCACCCCGGTTCCAGCTCCTGATCGTCCCATCGAGGGTCTTGCTGACAATCGCGTCGTCACTCGCTTCAACGATCGCGGCCAGTTGCCCTCGGGCGTGCTCGGCCGCTTTAAGTGGAGTGAGGTCGGTGTCGATCTCCAAAGGTGAACGGGCGCGCCCGCCGCATCGCGATGGAGCACCCAGCGGCTGGTGATGCTAAGCTGCTCACCACCCCGCTTGCGGCACACCAACTCGCCTTCCCAGTGGCCGGTACAGCGTAGGGCCGCTTCAATGCGCGGCAGCGGCTCGGAGAATTCGGTTTGCAACAGCTCATGAGAAAGCCGGCCCAGGGCTTCTTCTTCGCTGAACCCGTAGAGCCGCTCGGCCCCGAGAGTCCAGTGCACGATGCGGTGCTCCAGATCGCGCACAAACACCGGCGCCTGATCCAACAATGCCGCTTGCTCACGAATTTGTTCATTGGCTTGCCGAGCCGCCGCTTCGGATTTGCGGCGCCGCACCAGGTAGAGCAGCGTAACCGCGAGGATGGAACAAGCCAGCGCCATCAGGATGCATGGGGCGGCGTTCGACGGGAGGGCGCAGCCGAACCCGTGCGGCAGGACCCCGGAGGTTAAGAGGAAGCAGCTCATTCAATCTATCCGACTGCGGAGGTCTGCGCGCCGCTTTCTAAGGTGTCGTCGCGCAACGTCAAAAGGCTCAACCGCTACGATGAATTCCTTGAGAAACCCGGAAACAGCATCCAGAAGGAGGATGATAATTGAAATTATTGAAAATCCAAATTTTAAATTCCGGTGCGCGCTCCCGCCGGCCCGGCCATTTAGTTAAGGATACGAGGCCGGGCATGGTCTTCGTCCCGCAGGGACGCCCGAGGTTAGGCAGGTACTTTAGTGCCGGTGCCTGTGCGGGCGTTGCCCAGGGGTTGAGGTGCTCCGCCGGCTTTACACCTATCAGACCGTATAAACGGTCTAGGGGATTGATCGTGATTTTACGGTTACCGAGGGTAAACCCTGGGCTAGGTTCCCTTGGCCCTTCGGGCCGTAAGGCGGTCACGGCGGTCTCCGCGCTGCCCTCAAAAAATGTGGGTAAAACTCAGGGATTCACCCTGGGCTAAGGCTTGGCGGCCCGTCGGGCCTAAGACCGGTTATACGGTCCAACAGGTCTAATGCCGGCAGGGCACCTGGGAAGGAAGTCAAATTATTACGTCTAAAGCCGTCGAAATGATATCAGTGCCTCAGAATGAACCGCGGAAGGGGTGGGATTTGAACCCACGGTACGGTTTCCCGTACGCCTGATTTCGAGTCAGGTGCCTTCAACCGCTCAGCCACCCTTCCTGCGTGGAGTCCGACAGTAACGCGATTTTCGGATTTGTCGAACGCAATGGCGAGCCCCAACCGGGTCGCCCGCCGGCACACCTTCCAGTCCGGGGAACCGGAAACGAAAATACGCGGCTAATAAACCTCTTCCCTTTCCGGGTGCCGGCGTTGTTCGCCGAGATACTCGTAGTTGTCTGATAAGCGGTACATGGTCCGGCGAAATA